>Ga0307515_10003543_pt1 | contig 32821 bp, 17 predicted proteins | sample 17_EM_MG_FD_194513 | JGI IMG/M metagenome (GOLD analysis project Ga0307515, IMG submission 194513) | Populus trichocarpa ectomycorrhiza microbial communities from riparian zone in the Pacific Northwest, United States - 17_EM | ecosystem: Host-associated > Plants > Roots > Unclassified | place... | reverse complement strand
TCTGGAGCCTCATTAAATACACGAATTGGGTGGGTCAAAGGTGCCCCTGATCTAAGCTTGATATGGTAGTGATCGATGCTAGGCCGACACTTTTGGTAGACCTTGTGGCTTTCCTCATAGCTTTAAAGAAATTCCTGAGTGTAACGGGTTTGGTTTAGGCTGGCTGAGAGAAATGGAGTTGGAATGGATGGGAGGAACTGGCTTGGAAGAGAATATTGGCTCAGAAGGGAAGATTTAGATAGTAGGGCAAAGTAGGTGATATTATCGTGCGTGTCGTGGAAGCACTATACAACCATTCCTCCTAGTGTAAGTCATAACGCGAATCGCCTCATATCTTCTTCTCGTATTCTTCACAATTATTGACTCTCCACACACTCTTTTTACTGGTGGAACCCATCCCGGTCTTCGATAAATGGAGAGAACAGTTTGCAGGGGGTTATATCTTGATCAGCATTGAAGCCGGTAGGTCGAAGTGATGGAAGGCTTCCTCCAACGGGGTGCTACATCTGCTGCATCTGCTACAACGTAGAGACCAAGTGATCAGGTAAGCCGGCTATTTCCCAGCCTAAATATAAGCAGCATCTATTCTTTTCTTTTCACCGTCTATTGTGAACTAGTTATAGTAATACAAGAGTCGAAATGCTAATTTTTACAAAAAAAAGTCCAAGTCCGGCGCTACGCAGCAACCTTACGCACTCTCCCAGCGGGTATAAAACAGATATCCCAAACCCAAATCCAAATACAAGAAACCCGAAAAAAAAGGCAGAAGAAAAAAAGTGACGCCCCGGTATCTACATATCATGCACCACCTCTTTTTTCCGCCTTTGATGCTTTGAAAGTGGAAGAAAAAACGCCAGAACCAATGATGTTCCTATAGCTGAACACCGGAAGCATCAACCCAATATCCCCAGTACAGTGACATAGGAGACAGACATACAAGCTCGACATAGGGACCGACAAAAGAAAAAACCAGAAGTTCACAAAAGAGAAGAGCCAACGAACGCAGCAACCCAACCACCCTCACCCTCAGGACACCAGCTAGCTCAGCTCAGCTTGGCTTCGACTAGCCTAGCCCAGCCCAGCTCACACGCCCCTCCTCCGCCCACCCCCCAGCGTGCCCCTCCTGCCCAGCCCCAAGCGCGGCCCAAACCCGGCAATGCGATCCTCCTCCGTCTCGTCCTCCTCATCCCGCAGTCCCTGCGCCTCGCGCAGCTCGCGCGACCGCTGCCGCGTGCGCTCATCGGCCTCCGCACGTGCGCGCTCCTCCGCAATGACGCGCTCGCCGCGCTCGCGGATCGTCTCGCGGCGGTTCAGCGACCCCGCCGGCGGCAACCGCGGCGAAGACAGCGGCGAGAACGGCGGCTGCTGCTGCTGCTGCCCTGCCGTCGGCCTAGCCGCGTACCCATTCGACGTATTGAGCGGAGCCAGCGGCGGCTGCGGCTGGTGAATCGCGGGCGCAGGGCCCCGGCGGCTGGCGCTGCGGCCAAGGCCCGAGGCCGCGGGCGGCGGTGGCGGTGGAGGGGGCTGCTGTCTGGCGGAGAAGCTGTCGCGCCGCGAGCGGCCGCCCGTGGGCTCGGATGTGTTGGGGATCCCGAAGCGGTTGCCGCCGCGCGGGTCCCAGTACTCGGACGTCTGCTGGAGGCGGCGCAGCTCGGCGGCGTGCTCGTCGCGCTCGCGGGCCTCGGCGGCCGCGCGCTCGCGCTCCATGATGGCTTGCGTTTCGAGGAGCAGGATTTCGCGCTCGCGGGCTGAGATCTCGCGGGAGAGCTTCGCGGACTTGGTGTCTTTGGGCTTGTCGGAGGATCTAGGGCGGTCGCGGTCGGAGGTCTTCGTGCGATCGGAGGTCTTCGTGCGGTCGGAGGTCTTGGTTGTGCGCTGCTCGTTCTCGCGGGCGTCGCGGGCTTCGCGGGCTCGCTGCTCGGCCTGGCGTTTGCGCCGCTCGACTTCGTCGGCTAGGCGGTCCCTTTCTTTCCTCTCGGCCCGGGCTGCCTTTTCGGCTCGTTCCTTCTTCTCGGCTCTCTCCCTTTCCTTCTCTCGTTCGGCTCGTTCCCTATCCCTTTCCCTTTCTTTTTCTCTCTCCCTTTCGGCCCTTTCCCGCTCCCTCTCTCTTTCCCTCTCCATAGCATCCGCCACATCGCGCTCCCTAGCCTTCTGGCGCCTCGCCTCCTCCCTCGCCTCCGCGCGCGCCTTCTCCGCCTCCGCAATCTGGTTCTCTGCCCTCTGCTTCGCCCTTTCATCGAACCTGCCGCGCTCGATCTTCGCCTGGCGTGCCTCCTCCTCCGCAAGCTTCTCCGCCAAGCGGCGGTCCTCCTCCACCGCAAGCTTGGCCGCGAGGCGGCGATCCTCCTCCTCCTGGCGCTGGCGCTCCTTGCGACGCTGGTCATCGAGCTGCAGGCGGCGCAGGAGCTCGCTCTGGGTGGCGCGGTCGGGAAGCGGCGGCGGCGGTGGCGCGGCGTAGTGGTCGTGCGCCGCTGGGTCGCGGAAGTCGCGGTAGTCGGTCGGGAAGGTGGCGTCGGAAGGGGTGACGAGGGTCGTGCGGAACGGGCTGGGTGACGCGTTTGAGGTGGCTGGGGAGCTGGACAGCTGCGAGTTGATGGGCTGCGTCGTGACCGGGTTGTGGATGGATACGGGGTTGATGCGGCTACGGCGACGGCTGCTGCTTAGCGACTCCGGCTCTGAGGGCGCATAGATTGACGGGGTGTAGCCGGATGTGCTGTAGGACGAAGACGATGATGTGTGACGGTGGTGTCTGGTGGTGGGGGAAGTTGGGAAAGCGTTGATAGTAGCATACCCTGGTTGTGGGACGACAGGGGCCTCATGAAATCCGGTTCTAATAGGGGAATAGGATGTAGCCGAAACAGGAGAATCGAGATGAGCATCGTTTGAAGATCCAATAGAAACAGCGCCAAGAGATGTGCGATGGTAGGCCTTCCCCTTTTTCTTCCTGCTGCTGCTAAAGTCTAGTGTAATTTCTGGATTTATGTATCGCGTGCTCCGCCTCCGATCCCCTTCTCTGGTGGATGGCCGGCGCTCAATGGGTTGGCGCTCTTGGTACAAAACGGTGCCTGTTGGCGGGGTTGGAGGGTTAAGAGAGGCCGGAGAAGGCGCATCGTCCCGGAGCAGGGGAGGTCTCTGGGACGGCGAAGCATCCCGGACCTCCGTATATTCTCTCAAGGTTCCGCGACAGGTGTTTTTGCCGCTAGCATGGCCGCAGAACCGAGGATATTCGAAAGTGCTCCGGGTGCCGTCGGAGTAGACGTATGTCCTAGACTCGATAACACACATGGTGGCTGTGGTGAGTGAGGGTTGAGAGCTATTTTCGGCTGGTGGGGCCTTGCGGGCGAGCCGGCGACAGGTGTCCCTAACTTTCAACCCTCAAGCTCCACGAAATGTATGCTGAAAATGATTGTCTGTGTGTGCGTTTTGGTAATGATTTGGTGTTTCTGTGCTCCTGAATGCAAAAGTCCGAAAGTTTCCGAAGTACTTTTTGGCGGGCGAAGAAGAATGTCAGGAAGACAGGAGCAGGCCGGGAAAATGGAGCGACAGAAAACTCAGACGAATGGGGCGGGTGACGCAAACACAAATAAAAGGAAGAGGGGTGGCTAAGAAGGTGGCTAGAAGCTGTCAAACTTAAGGACAATAAAGGGTCATAAAGGTGCAGCGCGTGAACTTACAGCAAGAGTACAATGAGGAAATGGGTCGTGGTGGTGACGGTATAAGGGCGCAGGTGACAAGCGAACCTGAAACAGCTCTAAGCGTATATATGAGCTAAGTTTGGATCATGTCCAAAAGGCTCTTCTCAGCAGTAGTAGCGAATAGGGGTGGACATTGGCTAGGGAAAAACAAGAACGAGGAATGTCGAGAGTGTCGAGAGTCGAGAATGTCGAGAGTCGAGAATGTCGAGGATGTGGAGAATGTCGTGCAGCAGGGTATGCAAGATTTGTATGCACGACGCGGGATAGAGGGAGTAGTTCAGAAGCAGCCCTACGGAAAATCTCCCGATATATACCTGTCGGGCGTAAAGTGCAGCCTGGACAAGGCGTGCCAGAAAAGCTCAGCGACTTTGCACTTCAGGAACAACGCCGACCAAAACGCTACCAAAGATGACGGCAGACGGCCATGCATGAACGGTCGGACGGTGGGGTCCATAATGTTGCCCAAAAGGGCGCGAATGGCAGCTTCGTCGCAGGGCGTTGAGCGTTATTGGAGCCCTGCACTGCCTCAGGGTGAGGGAAATCAGCCACACTCCGTTCCGCGCGACCTTTCGAAGCTTTCGCAGCCTATCCCTGGCTTGTTACACCGTGCCTGAAGGAGCGACGCTTCGGGCCACTGGTGGAGAGATTAGCAAGCACAGCGAGCACGACATGCGACCAAAAGGCCGACCGCGGGTTTTTGAGTCTTCACGTCCGAAAGTGCAATGCCCCAGGTTTGGCCGTTCTGGCACTCTAAGGGGAGTACCGAAAGCTGCTGTGGTGTCTTGAATAGCAAAACCTAGCCTGCCAGCCTGCCAGCTCCAACCAACGCCCCCGTTCGACGCCAGCACCGGCGACCTGATCGTGCGGGCGGGATTCTCATCGGGTGATCGAGGACGGTGTCTCTGGCGGTCGGCCGAGCAGCTGAAGGGTTTAGCGGGAGAAGAGGTGGTGTTGGGCCTGTCTCATGGTGGAGGCGGTGCTGCGCTCCGTGCCTTGACAAGCGGTGGCTAGAGGGGTCCACAAGCCCGCGACCAGGGGAGGTCTTGAGCCTGAAGCCCAACGAGATTCGCCATCGCTGAGGCTGGTGAGCAGGGGGAGGAAGGGTGATAATTCTGACACGAGGTCGTCGGCGGCTTCATTCGTCGTCGGCGGCGGCGCCCAGACCTGGGAAGCGGCGGGCACTAGGGATGCAGCCGTCTCTTACCAGTCTTCTGTTGCATGCAGAGCATTCTGCGAACTGTGCATCGTGCAGCACGAGTTAGAGCTTGCCATCCGCCGCTGGCCGTCATTTCGGCTCTCCTCCAGGGGCAGCTTTCGCCATGATTCAACACCACCGCCGGGTACCCTTAATATCACCATTTGCTTCCTTTAAAAAAAAAGAATTTTGCATTCTCGTGTCCCACTTGGAATGGAAAGCCTTGCTGTCCCCGTGAGCATGTGACTCGTAGCCTAACAATGCGAAGGGAGCAGAGTCTATGTATGTTTCTGTGCCGCAACGCAGGCCACGTAAATCGATATTCCCTATCGCCCAACCATCCAGCCACAGAAGCAGCACCCGGCCAAGAAAGCAAAGGCCGCCCTCTCTGTTACTTGTCTGCTTGCCGCCGCCCTATTCGGCGCGTGAGAACGCGAAACTTGACCCCCAATTCCAATCTCCCCATTCCTCGTAAAACATGCTGTAGATTCGGCCAGATGTCGCGCTGAGTCTGGGTTCTGCAACTCCAGAGCCCAACCCATGTATTCCAAGACTCCAAAAAGTTATTGATTTTGGATGGTCGATCCTCAGCCTCACCGACAGCGCCACGGCGGTTACGCAACGTGGGAAATTACAAAGAGACAGTGGAGATTTCCCATCGAGATATTTTGGGGGCCGTATCGCCAGTCCCGACAAAACAAGAAATTCATTCTATTCATGATCTTGCGACCTCGTCCCTTCTCTGCCATGTAACCACGCTGCACCTGTCAAAACTCGTGATGTCCAGCCACAGTCAGCATTCTAAATCCCAATCAGGAAGCACAATGTGGCGCGGTACATAGTGAAACCCCGTACTCCGCCATACCCAGCCTCGCACTGGCCACACGATCATGCTTGTGCCAGAACCTTTCGCTCTCCGGCCGACCCCATACCACCCTGTGGCTCTCCAGACGTCAAAGCCGTCAGCACTTACTTCCACAACCGGCCGCCAGGTCTTCTCCAGGCCCTTTTGCGTATCGGGGGTGAGATTCTTGGAATCGCAGGCCGAGCATTGGAAAACCCGGCCACAACCCGCCAAGCTTTTCAGAAGGTACCCTTGTCCAGCTGACTGGCGACGGCAATGCTCACCTTCGGCATGCAAGATGACATTCACGGCAAGGGTTACTAATACACTTGATGCATAGCTCCGAGGGACTAACAGGGTGCAATTACTGCTGCCTTCGACACTCCCGCCTCAAGGCTTTTGTAAGGAGTCGGGATGAATAAGCTACTGCTACGTTTTGACGAGGCTAGAACAGTGAGACAATTCGCGCAGTACTGCGCAAATTTAGAGGTGGCGAGTTTCTGTAATTGGGGGGCCCGCGGCCGCGCACTCGGCAGATTGGATGCGGAGAATAGGATGAGGTGAGCACTCTGTTTGAATTTGAATTTGAATTTGAATTTGAAGCTGCTGGGGAGCGGAGGCGAGGATGACCTGGGACTGTGAAATGAAGGGCTTAGCTCAACTACAGACCTTCACACTTTCTTCACGCCTCAATGTCGGTCTGCGTCTGATGGATTGTATTGTACACAGTATGCTTATGCTACAGTCGAAAATATACAGGGTCAATTCATTGGCGTTCACGGTTGTTGCTGCTGCCGAATTCTCTCCCTTAGCCGTTCATACAAATCCTTGACGTTATCTCCGCTAGTGCCCCCAATTCCACTGGCGCCGGCAGTGGAACCGGTTGGTTTCTCATCAATTAAATCGTCCATCCTCGGCCTCCCATCTGGTCCCACATGCGATGGCCGGTTGGCTGTGGTTAGCGGTTTGCTACGCCTCGTCGGCACTTTATCCTCCAATTCTCCCATTTCCACTTGGACTGCGTATGGCTGCGCTCTCACAGTGTCCAGCATAATCCTGCCAGTGGGACTGATGGCCGCATTTACCGGCTCCACCCACAGCTTCTGTCCGCCGTACGTCTCAGTATCTAGAACTAAAGTTGACTTGCCTTTTACATTCCCAACCCGGCTGTGCGTTGCAGAGTCGTTTGTCACGACACCCGCAACGCCGAGCCTGGCATAGTCGACACCTCCGGTGGAGGTTCGTTGTGGGGCAAGAACGCGCGCTGGCACAGGTGGAGGCTTCTCTTGCGGCCCGAGAATAGGGTGGTTTGTGAGGTATGATTTGGTTCTCAAGTAAGATAGACCAGCGGACGGGTGAGTGGCCATGGGTGTGCTTTCCTCAGAGAGCGCATAGCGGCTGCCTCCCACGGCACTTGCGTAGAACTGTTGGTCCTCGACCTTGAGCGGTGGGAGGTCAAGGAATGGGATGATAACCCGGGCACAGAGCTCGGAGTCCACCGAAGCGTCTTGCGCGTCCTGGCGGAGAAGTTTGAGGGTATCATTATAGTCGTTTTCAGAGACCTGAATGTCAGCGTCTGACAGGTTGTTGCCTTGGTTCATAGCCATCATCTTCTTCGCGGATATAACCTTCCTGTTAATGTATGTATCGAGATACGCCTTGAACTCCTGTTTCCGTCGACTAAGTTCTTTGCGTACATAGTCTGTGAATTCGCCCGCTTCCATTCCAGCCAGCCAAGGTCCTTTGACTTTCCACCTCTTGACATTGCTTGCAGCCCTTATGGTGTTGTTTATTAGGGCATCTTTGGGATCGGTGGAATCAAGGTTCCGTTCAAAGACATTTTTTGCTGAATCCCTCGCCGGGTTCATCCTAGATGTCGCGGCATTGGATATGGGCATGTTCATCTCCTGCCATTTTTGAAGTGTCTGTGTGTGGTCCGCAGCAGAGTCGAAGTCGGTGATGTGTTCTATTGTGTCAATGGAGGATATGCGAACGGCGGGAGTGCTAGTTCTGGTGGTTGATCGGAGAGGCAGAGGCCTTTTCAGACCCCAATCGCCTCGCGCAAGTGATGATGGAGGAGTGGCAAGGGCTTGGTGTGTCGGATACGGGAGTGTTGCTGAATTGGAGGATTTGAGCATTCCACCGCCGACTATCATTTCAACATCGGGTCGAGGGAGGGGGTTAGGTAACGCGAAGAGTCGAGAGGCTCGCAGGAGCTGTGCTGTCGGTGACAGTGACTTCCTGGACATGGTAAGCAATTGAGGATCACAGCAGCCGCCTCACAGCAGCCGAAGTGATGAAGTTTGGTCTCACGCAACACTCAGAGGGAGAGAAAACTTCGGAGTAACATCTGCCGACCCGGTCTTGGCAAAATGCTTCTGGAGAAACAGAAGGTACCATGTGAGACTCGCGAAAGAGTCTGAATTGCCTATAAACTGCTGAAGAGGTATATTCTGCTCTAAGTATCTGCCATGGGCAAGGGCTAGGAAATAGCCACGTTTTAATATTTGGGACATCACGTTATAGGTAGCATTGAAAGTAGTGTAAAATTTTAATGTTTCAATTCAAGATGTCAGGTTATCTCTAACTACCTGTCTCTAGTCTGCTAGGTTTCAAAAAGCCCTGTCAAAATTTCTCATAGAGCGTCGAGGCTAAGTTGTGAGGCAATCGCCAGACCCTGCTTTGGTTAGTCCAGTAATTATAGCTTTCGATCCCTCCAAATTTACCTTGGAAGTGGAGAGCGAACAGATCAAATGCAGCACTGATTCGCGTTTATCAGTCTTAAAGATAAACAGCTCGTCCAATCCGGCAGGTCTGAGCATCCCATCAGATGCCTAGTATTAGCATAAGTACGGTTCTATGGACACTGCTATCGTTTTGGTACGATGCTTGGAATTTATGTTTCAAATGTCCCAGTCCTTGTCCTCTCCGTCTTCGTCCTGGCCGGGCTTTGACTTTGGATTCTTGGATGTGTCTATTTTCGGTGTGTAGCCTTCGATTGTGACATGTACTGGATCAGCAGTTTCATTCTCTAGAGATGGTGCTACCGGGGCCTTGGCTGCCATTTTCTCTTCGACCGTAGCCTTGATTATATCTTTCTTGCTCATGGTAGAGTTTTGATCACCTCGTTCGCGCGCGAGTTCTTCCATTGCCTCATCTCTTAAAGCCCATGCTTCTTCCTCCTCATCAATATCCTCCTCTGCTTCCTCTAGGTTGTTGTCTGTGGCTACAGTGTTTTCTTGACGCTTTGGTCTGAGTGGCAGAACAGTATGATGGTGTTCCTTGACATTGTCGATCAAGAGATCAATCTTGTCTCCAATGCCGCCTCTTCTCATCCACGCAGGCTCCTCATTGAGTTGCACTTTGACGTACAAAGCCCTCCGCGCGCAGTCATCAGAGCACCAGATTTCCAATTCCTTCTTGTTGACGATTTGTACACCTCGGTCTTTAGTGTCGATGAACTGGAGTTTACCGGCGAGAGGAGCTCTCTTTGGCGGCCGCGGACAGAGAGCATAGCCGCATAGGTCAGCGATGTTTCTTTCCTCAATTAGCGAGTCATAGTCGCTTGGTTGAAATGGAACGATAAGGTTCTTGAACTGTGACGCATCGCTTTGCGTGGGACGTGCGGGATTTGCATCTGGCGCACTTGGAAACTCGATGAGGGCCATACTGGCCCTAAGAATTTCCCGCTCCACATCTTTCTGCTGCTGAATCAAGTTGGCATGATGGAGTGCAATTTCAAGGTGGCGTTCATTGTCCGGTTTTGAAGCTGAAGGTGGCGGGTTGGTTGGCGGAGACGTTTTCTTGAGGATAGACTTAGGACCCATGCTACTAAGGCAGCTCAGCTCTCCACGGCATGTCCTTAAGTTGTTAGTGGTGTTGATGAGTTGGTGCGAGATGGACGGGGGTGTTTGCGGTGCGGAGGGATGGTTCCAATCGTCGCCCCGCTGTTTCGTGCGTGCATTGACTTACTGCCCACTGTAGTGACGACAAGAACACCACCTTGTCATCATCCTCAAAACAACACTCTGCGATCGCTGGGGACATGCCCTATGCTGCATAGCCACTGCTCAGAATAGGTTCCTTCTGCTCGCCTGCCCATTACTTGCTATAGAACTCCAGCTGACGCAGCCGTGAACCTCCAGATATACGTAATTCGGTGCATCATCGTCCGCAATCCCACAATTGCCCCTTCAAAGACTGCCGACAGCATCTTTTTCTGGTACTGTTGGGTATCCGTGGCTAGGAACGGTAGGCCGGAGCTTTTCTATCTTTCTAGCCAACCTCAAGCATTCGCATACTCTACGCCACGATGACGCATTTCAAAGTCAAGGCCGTCTACGACTATACCTCGCCGCACGAGGATGATTTGAGTTTTACTCAGGGCCAAATCATCACCGTCACCGAGGAGGAAGACGCTGACTGGTATGTTGGCGAGTACATCGATGATAGTGGGACGAAGAAGGACGGCTTGTTTCCTAAAAACTTTGTGGAGAAGTTTGAGCCGGCCCCTCCCCCACGACCAAACAGGGCATCACGGCATAGGCCTCTCGAGACTCCGGCTACTCCTGTACAACCGCCCACTCCAGAAATACCACAGGAAACTGCTCCGGTTAAACAGGAAGAGCCCGAACCTCCAAAACCAATCGTACCTCCGGTAGAGATCCCCGTTGTGACAAAATCCCATGCTTCGCCAAAATCGCCGCCCTCTGCGAGCACTCCCAAGTCTCCACCCTCATCGCAAAACCTCCCGCCGGCTTCAAAACCTTCGCCAGCTTCAAAGCCTACCTCAGCAGTTCCAGCTACCAAGGCCCCGCCACCGGCGGTTGCGGAAAAGCCAAGCTCATTCCGTGATCGCATTGCGGCATTCAACAAATCAGCTGCCGCTCCGATAGCTCCCTTCAAACTTGGTGGCGGGCCACCAAGCACTTTCATCAAGAAGCCATTTGTTGCTCCTCCTCCAAGCCGCAATGCCTATGTTCCACCTCCGCGCGAACCAGTACAGGCGAAGACCTACCGTCGTGGAGAAGATCCTGAGATTGCGGAGCGAACAGCACAGAATCAAGAGAATGCGGAGAAAGCTGGCTTGGCACCTACAATGTCTGCCCCTGCAGCAGACAGCGGGGACGCCCCTAAGCCTACTAGTCTGAAGGAGAGGATAGCATTACTTCAGAAACAGCAATTGGAACAAGCTCAGCGTGCTCAAGCTGCACATAAAGAGAAGCCCAAAAAGCCACCTCCCAAAAGGCGTACAGAGTCTCATGAAAAGAAGGTTCCAACCGAGGCTGATGGAGCGGACCCGGAGAAGGCGCAAAGCGGCGAAACAGCCGAACGAGGATCATCAGACGTACCACGCGAGAATGCTCGTCCTCCACCAGCGAGGAGACTATCTCATGGTACGAAGTCACCTGAGATTATGCCGCGTAATCGTGATCTCTTCAGTGATGCTAATGATGCAGACCAATCGGGCGCAGGCGAAACTGAAGACGCTGAAGGAACATCTACGAGCGTTGAAGACGAAGAAGAAAGGTCACGGCATAAGGGCCCAGTTGCTCTAGAGAGAGCTCCAGCCGCGCCGGCTCAAGAGCCTGACGTTGGTGATGAAGAGGATGCACCAGAGAGTGGGGGAGAAGAGGAGGAAGAAGATGAGATGGATGCTGAAACTAGGCGAAGAATGGAACTGCGAGAGCGCATGGCCAAAATGAGTGGAGGTATGGGAATGGCTGGGATGTTTGGCCCCCCAGGGGGTATGCCAATGCCTGGTGATATACCAAAAAAGAAGAAAGCGTCTGCGCCTACGGAAAGAAAACCAACGGATGACGCGGAAGGCTATTCTGGCTATTCGATTCCTCAACAACGTATTCCGATGATACCTGTTCCAGGAATGTCTGTGGTCAGAAGCCCAGATTCTGAGAAACCTGAATTGGCGGTGGAAAAGGAGGAAGAGAACGCGCATCCTATTACTGAAGAACGAGCCGCCGATGAAGTGCCGGATGTTGAGGACGTGGAACCTGAGCACCCTCAGCGCACCAGTACAGAAGAGCATGGAGCTCCTCCGCCACCTCAACGTAAGTTTCTTATCCCTCGTCGGCCAGTTAGCAGTATTTTCCGCAGAGCCTTCGGACCCTGGCCATCGTCAATTCTTGAACTATCCATCGTGAAGCCTTTCTCAGACCTTGATGGAACTTCAGAGATTGTCATGACCATTTGGGTTACCGGCAGTAGGTTATGTGGAAATCTGGCTCTATTCTTATCTTGTCTTCGTTCCCCCAACGAACCTCTGACATCTATAGAACGGCCCATTCCTCCTCTGCCCCCCTCCACAGAAAGGTCAGCCCCTCCAGTACCTGGCGATAGGCCGGCAGTTACCACAGCATGTGCGTCGCTCTCCTTACTAAATTTGCGGCTGAGTTCCTAATTGTTATAGCTTGGCCGGTTCCTCCTCCTGCCGTCAGATCACCAAGCCCAGGTTCAGAGTCTGACGACGAGTTGACCGGCAACGCGAGTGAACTGCCTATTCACGACGCGCCTCCTATGTCACCCAATACCCTATCGCACCAGCCTCCGTCAAAACGTAGTTCTCATTTCGCGTCTAATGTAATGTCCCAAGATTCTTCATCCACCCCCTTACCAGAGAAAAGAGCTAGTCGTATACCACCAATCCCTCTAGCTAGCCCGACATCTCCATCAGCGCATTCCCGCCCTCCTCCGCCCCCACCACCCACAGCCGCCCCTCCGTCTCGTCAGTCAACAATGGACAACACAAATAGGCGTCCCACAGGAGGTGACCGTAGTGAAGGTGAGACTGAGTATGAGGGCGATTACGATACAGATATCGCTCCGGGGGCGACTCATAAAGATGCATTGAAGTCACATGCAAGAGAATCAAGCTTGGGTGAGAGCACAACTACCGAAGACACACCACCTGCAATTCGATCTCCGAGCCTGCCAGGCCCAGTGGGCCCTCCGCCTCTTCCTCCGACGGCAACGCCCCGTGCGGTTCCCCCTCGCCCGCCACAACAGCCTCCGAGTAACAGATTGTCTATGGATTCCCCAAGAGCTGCGCCCCCCCCTATCCCACCTCCACGCGATACAAGCACGATAGACGAAGATGAGGATTATGATCCGTATCGGTACGCGGCGGGAATTTCACGCGCAGCACCCCCACCCCCGGCCATACCTCCGCCAGGAATGCCTCCACCGATGCCTCATAATGAGGCAGCAGAGTCATCTGATGAGGATGAACTCTACTCAAGCCCACCTCCGCGCAGATCCGGCGATAGGCCACCACCTCTGCCACCTCAAGCACCCCCACACCAGCGGCCAGCTCCTCCACCTCTGGACCGACCAGCTCCCCCGCCTCCTCCACCAGATACCTCAAGTAACCGCTCTATTCCTCGTAAATCCCTTGACACAAATCGTCATGCTGTGCCACCATCCCGCACATCCGTGGATCAGCCCCGGCCTTCTACTGACCACGGATACATCGCTAGCGACGTTGACCTCGGTGCCTCGACGCACTGGTGGACACAGCCAAACACCCCACCCCCTGCATTTCAAAATCGGAAGGACCTCCTAATAGAAATCGATGAATCGTACTCCGGGAACACAGTAGAGAAAGCGGTTTATATTCTCTACATTGACTACTCCCAGACTCTTGTCACTGCTCTCTTCGACGCAAACAACGTCTCTAAAGTCAAACTAGAGCAACGGCACGATCCACCACCTGCACGACTCCGCCAAGATCAACTAGAAGAAGCCCACACCAAGTTTGGCATGCGTATCGCTGAAGACGTCCAAAGCAAGCAAAACACGGTCGTCGGCGACGGCACACCCCAAGCTCTCATTCTCGAGCTCCTACTCCCACACGCAAAGGCCCTCAAACCCATTAGCACGCGCTCGTATGGAGCTCTCGTCTACGCCAATCTGGCTAACGCGTCGACGCTCCAGTATGACGAAATTCGTCCCGGCGACATCGTGACTTTCCGCAATGCAAGGTTCCAAGGTAAACATGGGCCTATGCATGCGAAGTACGCGATAGAAGTCGGTAAACCGGATCATGTGGGCGTAGTGGTGGACTGGGATGGCACGAAAAAGAAGGTCCGGGCATGGGAACAAGGGCGCGAGAGCAGAAAGGTGAGGGTTGAAGGCTTCAAGGTCGGCGATCTAAGGAGCGGAGAAGTTCGGGTATGGCGAGTCATGGGCAGGAACTGGGTTGGCTGGGACGGAGGAAATTAGTACGATGCGAGACGGTGGTCTTATTGCTATTAGCGACAGTTGTGGAAACCTTGTAGGTGGGATTTTGAGTTACAAGGGTCCAAAAGAAGTATGTCTTGTTAGTAGATGGTGTAGGAAGTGCTTGCATTCTTGGTGGGGGGGCGTGTGTGAAGCCATAGTTGGTACAGTCAGTGTAGGTATGCAGGTAGATGGCATTTCTGCTCTCTTAGCGCTCCATGTCAGCTAGTTATTCTTTTGTCGACGTATCCTGAAGTCAGCATCATGCATTCGTTGTTAGTTCAAGTTTCATCTGCCTGGATCTCGTGATGTTTTTGCTGTATACCGTGAGCCCGTAAAAGCCAACTAAAAACAGAATAGTGGTGTTCTATCCCCTAACACGTCAACTTGGGCACCCGTGTTATCGATAACAGCCTACCAATCGGATCAATAGAATTTAATGCTTGTGCTCAGAAATATAAAACTTTCGACTTCATAGCAAATTAATATATAGGCTTATTCTTTAGAGCTAAGTCGCCCGATATAAGGTCTTTGGCAGTTGTCCTTCCTGCAGAACAGTATTTTACAGATACTGCAGCCAAAATAAGTCCTTGAAGGACGCTGCCGCCTCTGCCACTCCTTACCATCGCGAGGTTTCCTTATAGTATTTGGCAATGGCTCTAATAGAGCCTTCCTATTGCCTATATTGTTTATTAGCCTCTATATAAGCAGAATAGAGGGCGTGTTGATTAATAAGTGTCATGGGACTCACTGTTCTCACGTTCCGTTCCCTTGCTCGTCCTCAGACTTGCGGAGGATAGGATAGCCCTCTCGGATAATAGACCTATCAGCTAATAGTATCCGGAGACTATCCGGATAGCCTTAGCCACATTTCTTGGCGTATAACTCCACTACCTCGGCGTATCTCGTTGTAAGTGCGTGTCGATCAAGCCTTCTACTAGCCGTATGTAGATTAATCGCCGATACGGAGGTCGCTACCTAAAGTCTTTGCACCTTCCCGATTAGGAAGTTTGGCTAACCGCCCGGCAGAATATTATATATTTTATCGCCAAAGGCTCAAAACTTGCATTTAAAGCTTCAAATAAAAGGCAATATATAGGCAATTAATTAATTCATTAATAAGCTAGGCAATTTCGAGGTTGCGACCTTTGCGCGACCGTAGGTTCCTGCCCTATCCTGGCTCCTCCACCGGCTCTATAAGGCCCCCTCGTTGAGCAGCAACCTCTTGCCGCTGCCTTCTTCCTGCTTTCTTGGCAATCGTTTGTATAGACGCTTGGTGTTTTAGAGGCTCTAGAGGACGATTTTCGGGCGGCTCCATAGGCCTTTTTCTGATGTCGCCATTAATTAAGCTGCCCGTAGAGCTTCTGCCGTCACCTACAGCCTCACTAGAGGTAGTAGTAGAGTGCTTCTTTCTTACCCACTTCCTTGTAGGTTGATTAACTGTATTCCACCTAATATCCACTACTTGGTGTGAATCTTCCTGCCTATCTAGAGTCCGTTGTTTCTGCCGTTGCTGCTCCTACGGCTGCGCGATTTAAGGTTCTGTAAAGCTAACTTTAAACGTTGCCTTCTTCGTATTCCTGCCCTTTGTATTAGGCCGATTTTAAATCGCTTATAGCTGAGGAGGTAGAGGAGGCACTATAAGTAACAGAGGCTTAAGAGGAGCTTTATGGGAGGAAGCTTTGGAGCCGTTAGAGGAAGCTTTAGAAGGCTCTGCGAGCATCCAATTTTAGTAACGCCTTCGACGCTGCCTTGGCTCTTAGCATAGCGGTAGAGGCTCTAGATTAATTAAATCGTGCGGTAGATGAGGACCTATTTGCATAAGAGGCGGAAGCTCTAGCTGCTGCTGAGGCTTCCTTAGTAGAGGCTTTGTTAGGTTAAATTGATTAAGGCTTATAAGCACCTACTATTGCATCCAATTAATAACCTGATATTGATATTGGTGCTGCTTTTTAAGCGCCTTCTAGTCTCTTATATGGTTAGCAGCCCCTTCGCGATAGTTATTGCCTCCTTTACAGCGGATAACCTCTTTAATATAACGTGGAATTCGCTTAATCCAAGCTTGAATCCGCCACTGTTTAAGCTCGTCCTATGCCTTCTACCATGCCCGCTTAGCTTCTACTCGATTTCTTGGCGCTCCCTTCCTTATAGTGACTCTTTTAAGGTAAGCCTAGCATGGCTTAATTATGTTTAAGTTGGGTGAATTACCTGGCTAAAGTAGACGCTGGAGGCCTACGGCGTCAAAGTAGATCTGCTGGTGTTTGGAGGCGTAAGGACTGGCTTTATCCTCTTGTATAATCATACTTGGGCGATTAATCTAGCACTTAATTGCAAATGGAATAAGGACTAGTAGAAGACACTTGGTGAGGTAGCGGTACTAATTAATACCACCTTTTGTAGAGTTGCGAGCAAAGGCGCCGTTTTCCTTACTTATTCGGAACTGAGGCTTTCTTTCTGGCTTATTGCGAAGGCCGAGTCGTCTTATGCCGGTGGAAAGCGCCTAGGCCTCTCGTAGCTCTGGCTCGATCGCCTTATTAATTAATTAAAGCTCCTTCTTTAATACTGCCTTCTCACCTGCAGTTTTGGGTTTCTACATAAGGCATGGTGACTTGCGATTGTATAAGAAGGCGCCCTAAAATATAAACTTATTAGCTTTAACAAATCGAGGACGAATAGCCGATTTATTAACCTTTTCCTGAGCTAGGCGCTAGAGCTTATAGCCGCCTCTTCTATAGTGTAATATAACGCCTATTTCGTCGGTCCATATAACGTTCTTCTAATCCTTAATTGTCCAGTCCTTATACCGCAGGGCGAACTGAAGGCGAGCTTCCTTCATAGCTTTTGTAAGACACGGCTTCTTTGTTGGCTTTGTCTTTCGATATCTATGGCGTTTTAGAACTCGCCAAATAGTACTAGAAGAGCAGCCGCACTTAGCAGCAATAACTGCGCATAACTTCTCTCTGCCATATTAATTGGATGTGACTTTTTTAAGAATTCGTTGTTTAAATTCGCGGGTGGTTTTTGGCTTTTTACTAGGGCGAGGACCGTCGACAATATAGCCGTTAAGGACAAGAGGATAAGAGGATTCGTTCCAGCCACGACTGCGGGCCTTTAAGAAGATATATTGTAGAGATCGGCGCTTAATCGTGGTAATGCGTTCGATGTGTTTAAGGGTTGCTCCCATGGCCTTTATAGCCAGGGCCTGAGCCCTGGTTATAAGCTAGTGGAAGAACATTGTTAGCAAAGTAAGATGTAAGCTGGGGGAGTCCTCCCGCTATTTTAGAGCGAATTGAGGGGATCTGGTGGCGTTGGTGTTGGTGTAATTGATGCGCGGAGCTGCATAAGTTTTCTGCCGTTAGAATATTTGGGGCGGTCAGCGGGCGGTCAGCCAAACTTCCTAATCGGGAAGGTGCAAAGACTTTAGGTAGCGACCTCCGTATTAAATGGAAATATCCGAATAACCCTACCTCGTGATTGTAGAGCTGAAGAAAATGAGGCCAAAGTATTGATCAACGATCAGGTGCCTTGCCCTGTAGAGTCGCGATGAGGTTATCTCAGCCTCAGCGCTTCGTAGATGATTGGCAGGCCCGCCCCTTTGCATAACTTCTTACTAACCCTCAACTCCACGTGACCCAGCAATCCTCTGCGAAGCGCACGTTTGCTGTAAACCGGGCGCGATTCTCAACGCATGCCAACTTTAAGCAACTACAACGGGGCCAGCCTAGTAGTTACGGCCTTAGTTTCTAATGCAATTGAATTCTAAGCCATTTCTTTATTATATTTTTAAAGTTTTAACCATCTATCTAGTCTATTAGGGGGCGAGATACAGCCTTAAAAAGGGTGAGTTCGTTTTTAAAACAGGGTCACGTCGACTTCTTTAACTGCTCCAGCGATCGCATTCCACCACCATAACTTAGATTACCCTAATACTTTAGGAGCTGCTTCTTAGTACTATTAAAAAGCAGCTCCTAAAGTATCAGGGTAATCTAAGTTATGGTAGTGGAATGCGATTACTAGAGCAGTTAAAGACCTAGTTACGCCTACTTAGCCTAGTAAGAAGTGAGCTATTACTCTACCACTACATTTAGTTTACTCTAATAATTTAGGAAGTGCTTCTTAATAGTACTAAGAAGCGCCTCCTAAAGTATTAGGGTAAACTTGACGATGGTTCTGGAAGAGTCCTCCACATACGTCTACACGCGTTTCCTGCTTACATAAGCAGACTCCCCTTTCGTTCGGTCTCCGCAGCAACTACTTCGGTATCCGTAGATATAGGCCTATACTAGGGCCTATATTCTTCGTAGTTAGATTCGATAGATTCATTCATTCCAATATCATTCAGTTCATCAACTAAATTGTGGTGATGGAGTAATACCGCACAAGGTACTGGTGTACAACCCTTACAAAGCGCGCCCATTTGCTCTCAGACCCTCGGTGAGGAATTGACCTCGCACGTGCATAAGCGCTGCATAAGTGCTGCATAAAGGATTCCTCACCGAAAGTCTGAGGCACCTGAGATAATGATGAGGCTCTTTTTGATTTCATATTACTGAACAATATTCGCGATCACAACGCGCTTCCCTTACTGAGGAAGGCTTGTACGCCTCCTTGAGGGGTTTAAAGGAAGGCTCGTACGCCTCTCTGAGGGGTTATATACAAAATGGTAGAGGGCAGGTGACAACTAGGGTGGGCAATTAGGTGAGCGATTGGGTAAGGGCGACGACTTTTTGGCAGGTATAGCGAGCTTATGGTGGCATAAAAGAACAGTATATTGCTCCTAACTTAAGTATAATAAAATTAACCCTTTACACCAAAATCAGTCTCTTTTTATCGATTCAGGTTTGATTTAGCCTATTACCCTATTCTTGTTCCTATTCCGGTTATACTACCACCCCCTATTACGTACCCCCCTTGTTTCCCTTTAATTTCCGACGCTTTCCTCGTGTATATATAGTTTCTTTTTCTTCGTAGTTTGAATAGACAGAGTCCTTATTCTTTTCTTATAATTGGTACACGGACTACTAATTAACAGTTATAAGCCTGGTTGACTTGCCGTACTACCCCGTTTTAATTAATTGATTTAATTAATTATACCCCTTCTTAAATCCTTCGTTTGTCTTTACAAGCACCTTCTAATATAACTTCTTAACCTACCTAAGCCGTTACTATAACGGTAATATTATCGAACTAAGCTAATTAGGACGAATAGATTAACGTAGTCGGTAAGCAAGTGGGCCATATAAGCATCCGGGCCACCGCAAAACCCCACTAAAAAACCCAAAAATCGGTCTTTAATATCTTAACAACGGCTTAATAATAAATTATAAAATTTTATAATTAGACCCTTATACTTACTTTAAGACCTTTATTAGAGTTTTAGAGTAATTACTTAAGCCATTATTAATATATTAAGATTTAGCTCTTAAATCTAAGCCAAATTATTATATCTTAAGAACCACTTATTAAATTACTTTAAAACCTTAATATAGGTCTTAAGGTATATATAAGAGTCTAATTATAAAATTTTATAATTTATTATTAAGCTATTGATAAGATATTAAAGACCAGTTTTTGGGGTTTTTAGTAGGGTTTTGCGGTGGCCCGGATGCTTATATAGCTGTTACGGGGCGCGGAACAGTGGCTGCTAAACGTATGTATTCGAGGAGTCTACAAGACGTTGCGCGATCGATCGTAAGGATCGAGGGCGTAGGAAGGTGATATACTACGCGTGGCTGACGTAAGCTGTACGCGAAGCGTACGTGAGGGCACGGGGTTCCGCTAGGGAGTCTCCTATAGAGGCTCCTGCGGCGGCGTTCCGTAACACTACCCCCCCCTCTTATAGAGGCGGAGCTCCGGCGACGCTATGGTTACTATATACATATAGAAGAAACGCTTAAGGCATAGAGAAGGAAAAGAAATGAAGGGGTTAGCGGTGTGGAGTTCTGCCAGCTCTAATTGTTAAATGGACCAATTAGGATTTTCTATCCCCGGGATAGAAAATTACTATTGGCTTAGTGGAAGGCGGTAAGCTGAACTAATATCTTTATAGTCCGCAGCGATATTATATAGTAAGGCTTAGTACCTAAGAATTTAACTAATTAGATAACTTTAACTGGCGGTTAAAGTTCCTAGATATCTTAATAATTTTTCGGTTATATAATGGCAATCTACGGCAATCTAACGGTAATTTGCCCTTATATAGTAGTGTATAACGGTTAAACTCTATAAGGGCTCCTATAGAGGATTAGGCACAAAATCTTTGCTTAGGCCCAGTTTCTGCGGGTTTGCGTAGTAAAAGTTACTAATTAGGTCCTTTGCATTTTTAAAGTCTTCCTATAGTTGCCATTCTGGCTAATCTATGTCGAATCCTATATAGATAGCTCTATAGTAGAGCCGCCGTCCTCTACCTTTACTAAAGTATTTAGAGTTAATAATTTGTTTAATGGTCCACTCCTTATAGTTCTCGTCCTTATTCTTATCTTAGATTAGTACTAGTAGGGGTTTAGGCTATATTTATCCCAGTAAGGGGTTAGGCTAATAGAGGTATAATAGCTATAGGTAAAATATAGGCTATATCCCGCGGGTAGCTAGGGTAGGTAGGAGCTCTAGCTTATATGCAGCTCCCTTATTAATAACTCGTTTAATCTAATAGGGGCCGAGATTCTTATAATTAAGTAACTTTATAGGCCTCTATATAGAGATATTACGTATATTTAGCTATACCTAGTCGCTAACATATATCTCTAGTAGTGGCGTTCTATAATAGTTGGTAAAGTAGGCCTACTTTACTTAAGCCTAGGCCATTTCTCCCCTATAGTAGTTAAGTAGATTTTTTATACGGTCTATATACTAGTCGGTAAGTAGTTTCTTAAGGCGTTTTCTATATAGTAGTTTCTTATTAATAGGTTCTGGTGGCTCTATATTAAATTAGGGGTAATAACCCTTATTCGCGAAAAACGGAGTAAGTCCTATAGTGGCGAAGACGTAGTTATTAGCTGTAAACTCGCCTAGTAGGAGGTAATCTACCTAGTCGTCCTAGCTATAGGCAACGACCTATTATAAGTACGCCTTTATGCTGGCGTTGGCGTTTTCTAGCTATCCTATAGTCTTATAGTAGAAGAATATAAACATCTTAATAAAGATACTAAGACGTTAACAGATCCGTCTCTATAGGTTAGAGTTAAATTATATACCCTAGTCGGACGTAATGGAGTTAGGTATCCTATATAGTCGGTAAACTTTATAAAGAAAAGCATTTACGACATTATTTACGGCTATGCCTTTAGTTAGGACGTAGTAACGTTCCTTTATAAGTTAGTATATTATTATTAGGATGTTCTTATAGGTATAACCATGCCGTTTATAGGGTAGTAAGTTAATAATAAAGTCTATAGCTATATCTACCCACCGCCGTATAGGGATTAGTAGTAGGTATAGTAGTCCTTAGTACTTAGTGTAAAAGGCCTTAACGCGCTTATAGCCGTAGTAGGCGCTTATAAAGCGTTTAACTAAGTCTATTATCTTAGGCCAGAAGTAATATCGGCTAAGGAGTTTATACGTTTCTTCTTTACCTAGGTAACTGCTTAACTGGAGGTTATAGGCTATCTAGATTAGTTACCGTTATAGGTCTTCTAAATTGGGGATAAATAGACGGCCTCTATAGTAGAGTTTATTCTCCTTTACTTTTAAGGCTATTATATTAATTTAGCCTAAGTTTTAGAGGCTAGTAGGTAGCTTACGGACGCTAGCAGTTTTTATAGTAATAAGTTAGTGTAATAATAGGTTAATAAAGATATTATATATAGCAGTAATAAGTTTATTAATTTTAGAGGGCGGCTCTAAGTCCGTAGCGTAAAGCTAAGGTGTAGATAGTTTTGTTATAGGTAGTATACTAGGGGCTAGGTTCCTTGCTTTTAGGATTATTTACTATTAAAACTAATTATAGGAGTTATCCTTTAACTAAGGAAAATCTTATAAGCGGCGTGTTAGGCTATTAGGTTTTATACCTTATACTCCTAGCCTATATATAATTTTAAAGTTAAAACTAGAGAGGAACTCGTTCTAACGTACTTAGCGTTAGTTTAGCTACTTTGTGGTTATAAAGTACTTAAGGTTATAATAATCCGTAAAGACTTTAGTTAGCTAGTTAGGTTCTACTAAGGAGAGTTCTAATTAAAATTCTTTAAACGCTTATATAATTGTAAGGAGTTCTTTATTATAGATCTTATAGTTACACTTTTATAGTATAAGCTTAGATGAGTAGAATGCGACTAGGTAGAGGAAACTGTTATCGCCTATCTAGGAGAGGATGCCTACGTTAATATAGTTTAAGGAGTTGGTTTTAAGATAGAGTTATTATCCTAGTATAAAGTAAGCTAGAATAGGTGCTTTAGTAAAGGCATTTTTAAGGTCTTAGAACGCCGTCTTATAGTTAGGCGTCTAGGTAAAGCGTAGGTACGTTTTTCTTCCTTTTATAAAAAGGCCCTTCGTCTATATTATTGCTATAAGTAGTACTACTACGCCTAAGAAGTTATATATAAATTTCTAATAGAAGTTAGCGAAACTAAGGAAGGCTTATACGTCCTTAATATAGTTAGGGGCTTACTATTTAGTAATTATATATACCTTCTTAGGGTCTATACGGACACCCTTAGTAGTAACAATTAGTTTAAGGTATTTTACTTCTATAACTAAGAATTTATACTTCTTTAAATTAATATAGAGTCCTACTTCCCTAAGGCGCTATAGGACCTTTTAAACGTGCTTAGTATACTTAGAAGGGTTATTGCTATAAATAAGTATATTATCCAGGTACGCCGAGTAGAAGTTATTAAGGTAGTCCTATAAGGCGTTATTAATATAGCTTTAGAAGGTGCCTAGGCCGTTATATACACCAAAGGGCATAATAGTATATTTAAATTAGCTAAAGCGCGATATAAATGCGGTTTTCTATTTATCACCTTTCTATATTTAAAGATAGTTAAAGGCGGTAATAATATCGAGCTTAGTATAGATTTTGGCTTAACTAAGCCGCTTAAGGGTCTTATATATAAGCGGTACTAGGTATTAGTTCTTAATTATAATAGCGTTAAATCCTCTATAATTAACGCAGAATTAAATACCTCTTTCTAACTTCTTAGTAAGAAGAATAGAGGCGGCTGCTAGTAATATGCTAGGACGAATAAACCCTTTATTAAGGTGCTTATTAATATACTTTTTTATAACTAAAAGTTTGTCTTTTAATATTAGGTAGAGTCTCTTATAAGGTAGCATTTTTCCTTATTTAATATTAATAGTATAGTTATTAGGTCGATATAGGGGGGAGTATATTTACGCCCTTTTATAAGCATATATTAATAAAGTTATAGTACCTCTTAGGGAGGAGCTTATGGAGTTCCTTATTAGTAAGTCCCTTTTAAGCTTTATAAACTTCTTAAAGTCTAAGGTTAAGAGTTTATTAAGTTTTATAGGCGTATTATCCTCTAAAAGGTCTACTAGATCTATCATATTACTATAAAGAATATAATCCTATTCTTTATTAAGTTTATATAGCCGTAAATAGGAGGCCGCTATAATAACCTAGCTCTTCCTTTATGCTATACAATAGAAGGCTGCAGCACTAACGTAGTAACAGTTAGTTATGGGTGGTATAATTAGAGGTTCTTTAGGTTGATATCCTAGGGAGTAGGTAGAGGCGGCTAGGCTATACCCTAGGTAGGTCTCTCTATAGTAGTTAGAGTTAAAGGTTACTTCTCTTTTCTTCTAGTTAATAATAGGGTTATACTACTTAAGCTAGTTTATTCTAAGGATAATAGGGTAATTAGTAAGTGGTATAACGTAGGCCTAAAGCTTTTCTTAGTGTCTATTTATATCTAGGTAAAGTTATACTATATAAGTAATCTTTTATATAGTATAACTACTATTAGCAAGTTATAGGGCGCGGGCTTTAGTAAGGGGTAAGGTTAGTAGGTTATATTTACGCATAAATTAGGTATCTATAAATTTATTAGTAGCTCCGCAGTTAATTATAAAACGGTCTTTATATTATTTTTTAGCAGTTATTTCTATTATAGGTAAAACTATCTATTTCCGTCTATTTATTCTTACTAAATTATCTATTAAGTAGGCCGATATATAGATCCCTCCATCGTTAAAGTATCCTAGCTCGCGACTTAGGGCTAGGGCTAAGCATTTCCCGCTGCTTCCGCTGCTGCTACTTCTTTATCTTATACGGTAACGGTACGTAGCAAGGTATTCGGTATTTAAGGTATAAAGTTAGGTATTAAGCGGCAATTACCAAACCTAGCTATTAGGCAGTTTAGGCTTTTGCGATAATAGCCTTCTTAATAGCATCTATAGTAGCGCCCTAGCTTTTAAAGTAGCTTATACTCTCCGTCTAGGAGTTTATATAGGAAGGTTAGTATAAAGAGGTTAATTTTGGCTCTGGTAATAGTATTAGTAATAGGCGTCGGTGACCTAGTGTATATAGGTGTAGTTGGCTTAGGGGGCTTTTATATAGGAGCCTTTAGGCAAGGGTTAGTAGTAGAGATTTAATTTAGCCGTTGTTTAATCTTCTGTAGGGCTGCTACTATACTATAAACGTTATTATAATTATAACTAGCGGTAGCGTAACTAAGATAATAGGTGACCTTTTTAAGGAGGTCTTCCTGGTCTTTAGTATCGTCTTAAAAGAGGACTCTAGTATATTCCTAGAACTTAATATAAAACTTATTAAATAACTTAGTAGGACTTATCTTTAGGGCGCGTAGTTTAGCTTAACTAGTGGCCACTAGGTCGTGGTTATAATATATTAAGTTAAGATTATTAAGGACCTTATAGTAGGACTGCCACTTTTAGGGGCTATTAGTCTCCTATTAGGCGAAGAGTTTATTAAATAGGGTACCCTTTATACGCCCGATAATATAACTAATCTTAATATCCTCCCTAGGAAAAAGGTAGGCGCTCTAGGTTAGTTTCTCGCAGATTTATATCTTCTAGTAGCTGTACTCCTTACAGTCTCCCTAAAAGACTAAGGGATTAGGGTATTATATATTAGACCCTATAATTATAGCTTAAGTTCGGTCGCTATTATAGGGGTTATCCCTATTAGGTAAAGCTGCTTAACGCTAGCTTTTAGTTAAGTATTAAGTGGGTAAGGTTGCCGGAGGCGTAGAGACTTAGGTAGTATAGTGCGTAGTAGGGAGATACTTAGCATTGTTACGGATGTGCTCGTTAAGCTAAGACTATAGGTATTTAATTATACCCTCCTTCTTAGTAACCTAGGCAATAAGTACAATCTTAGCTTTTTTTAATTATTAAATATCGCGCTTAGATATATAGAGGTCGTCTTTAGTTTCTTAGCATGTGTTATTAGTAAGTGCCTTACTAGCTTATAAGTCTTAGATAATATTATAATCTTAGGCAGTACGCAGTTTAGCTTATATAAGCTTTAGGTAGTAGTTCTATAAAAGGTGGTAGTATTTATTAGGTTCTCTTGCTACTATTTATATAAATATTTTAGCATTTTATATTTTAATCTTAATAGGTAGCTGCCCTTCTAGTTACTTTTCCGTGGCTATATAATTAATAAAGGATAAGACGTCGCCAGTGTCTATTTTATTAAGGTTATTATTATAGCCACCTATACTAATAGGGGTATACCTATCCTACTAGGCTAGTTAACTCTTATTATCTTTAAGGTAGTGCTAGGTACTTAGGGGTACTTATAGTTGTAACTCTTCTAAGCCGCTAGGCTTACCCTTAGGGGTTAAAGCTAGGGTTAATAAATTAAATTCTCCTAGGATTAATTGGCGTTATAGGTTAGGTTAGGGTATTAGGTTACTCTTTAAGCTTAATATAGTAGCTAGTAAGGAATGTCGTCTTACTATTATGGTGCGAAGGTTACTCGTAAATACGCTGCTTCTGGCAGCGCCTGCAGTATTATAGAGACGTAGAATTAGTCGTAGGCTAGGTGTTAGTAGTAAAAAAGGCGCAACGTAATGTTATGGGGCGCGGAATAGTAGCTGCTAAACGTATATATTCGAGGAGTCTACAAGACGTTGCGCGATCGATCGTAAGGATCGAGGACGTAGGAAGGTAATATACTACGCGTAGCTGACGTAAGCTGTACGCGAAGCATACGCGAGGGCACGGGGTTCCGCTAGGGAGTCTCCTATAGAGGCTCTTGCGGCGGCGTTCCGTGATAATAGCCTACTTACTTACTAACTACGTTAACCTTATTAGGCTTTAAGCTTAAATAGAAGACGTATAGGAATATATTTACCCCTTAACTAAACGGGATAAGTTGCCCTAACTAATTAAACTAGTCTTTCCTAGGCCTTAAGATGTAAAGCTAGGAATAACGTTATATATAGCCCTTTCTAAGGATAAAAAGGACAAGCTTTAAGTTCTCTATAAGAGTTATAAAATAATAAAAAAGGAATATAAGAAGTAGACGGTAGCTTTAACCTCTTTATAAAGCTATATTATAGGTATAGTAGCTAGAAATATTAATACCTATATACTAGGTATCGACTTAGTATATAATACGCTAATAGCCCCCAAAGAGAGAGTTGCCCCTATAGATAGTATATACTAGCTCCACCTATCTACCTAGTACGCTAAGGTTAAGAGCGGCCTAAAGAACCAGAACTTTAAGGCCTAGCTATAGCGATAGGAGAAGATATATAATAATTGTTAAGATTAACCTACTAATTATATAAGGCGACTAAGGAATTAGAGACTTTTTAATAGTGGCAGAGCTAATATTACTAAATTAAGCCTTAACGTAAAGAGTTAAATTTAATAAATACGACTAGGCTAGTAATTACGTAATATCTATATATCGACTAGTCGAAATATATCGAAATTGTTAACGACTAGAGGTTGCCTAAAATAGTAGAGATAAGCTTAGTACTAATGCAGTAAGCTTTTAGGGCGAAATAATTAATAAAGCTCCTAAGGCTCCTACTACCCCATTTAGGACGGTATAAAAGAAAAATACCCCATTGTGCTACTATAGAGCTATTTACTAGGTTTAGGATTGTTTTTATATTAATAAATCGGTTCGATTAAAGGACTAGAAATTAGATAAAGCTACAGCTACTAAATTTAAGGAAAGGATTGTAAGCGCCTTAGATTAGACTAAGTTAAAAATTAAGAAAATAAGGGAGTAGGCTTTAGGCAAGGAAGCTTTAAAAAAAGAAGCTATATAAAATCTAAACAGAAGTTAAAAGGAAGGTAATAGTACCTTTACCGTATACTAAATAGGCGCCTATAAGGCGGGCACTAACTATAAGCTGCGTAATAGTGTAATCCTAAATTGTCACGGGACTCACACGTTCTTACGTCCCTGCGCGTTTTAACGTTCTTGACCCGTGCTCACGTTCGTCCCAAGACACCTACGCACGTTCCCCTACAACCCCTATTTATACCCGACCTGGCATATAAAGAATCTTCTTCTTTATCTAAATGTCTTTGTATTAACCACGTATAGTTACGCGTACGTAGCCTTCTTTAATTACTACCTTATTTAGTATATTGTATTCCAGCTTATGCCTACTTCCGTAACACTATATTTAGATCCCTTTTCTATACCTAGCGGGCCTATAGGCTACTAGTCGCAGAGTATGCCTTTCTACGCCTACGGGGTAGATATAGGAGCTACTGGTGCGGGTAGACTAGGACGCTAGGGTTCTAAACTGGTATAATAAGACGCCACGCTAATATGCCTGTAGAATTATAACCTGCCAATAAGACATCGCGCCGATACGCCTGCGACCTTAATAGCTTACACCCTACTGCTACCGACTACGAATAGGCACGTTACTGCCCTTTAGTTTAACCTAATAGCTCGCATTTTATTGCATAATAAACACGAACACGGAAGCTGGTATCTTACTACTATTCTACCAACCTATACGCACTACCCTACGTACTAATAAGACCTTACGCCGATACGCTTGCGAAACGAACCCGATAACCCGTTATATTGATAAGCCTACAACCTAACCCAAACACGACTAGGTAGAGCTTTGCTCCCTAGACCCCCAAACCCTATTACTTACATTATACTACTTCCCGAACCAATAAGCCTCGTGCTAATATGCCTATAAGACAATACGTCACTAGCACTGTACTACTACCATCCGAACCTATTACTAAAGCTCTCCGTATCTAATACCCGAATTATCTTAAGCCGCCTAAACCTGTTGCTAGTATTATACTACCGCTGCCAAAGCTATTTATATCCAATACCCAGACTATCTTAAGCCGCCCATCGCTTATATTATACTACTACCTAAACCAATAAGCCTTATGCTAATACGCCTACGAGCCAAATATAACTAGGTAGAGCCTCGCTCCCTAAACCCCTAAACCCGTTACTTGCATCGTACTACTACCTAAACTAATAAGCCTTGTGCTAATACGCCTACGAGACGACCCGTCGCTGGCATTATACTGCTACCTACCCAAACCGATAAGCCTCGTGCCGATATACCTACAAGACGACCTATTGCTAGTACCGTACTACTACCGTCCAAACCTATAGCTAAAGCTTTCTATATTTAATACCGAATGGTCCTAAGCCGCCTAAACCTATTGCTGGCATTATACTACTGCCGTTAAAGCCATCTGTATTTAATACCTAGACTATCTTAAGCCGCACAACCCCGTTGCTGGCATTATACTACTACCTACCCGAATTAACAAGCCTCGTGCCGATATGCCTATAAGATAACCTATTACTAGCACCGTACTGCTACTATATAAACTAATAAGCTCCGTGCCGATTCGCCTACGGAACCTAAATACGTTACTAGCACTGTACTACTATCCGAATCTAATAAAATCCTATACTAATATGCCTATAGAACCTGCGCTAGCACTATACTGCCACTAATAAGAACCTACCTATAATATAAATACTATACCGCACTAATAAGAACCTGCTAAAAATATACCTTACTATAACCATAAACACCGTACTAACCGTACTATACTGCGTTTAGGCCTATAAATACTGCCTAAAACGCCTATTTTAGACTAAAATTAGGGTAATTTTTTAGGGGGACCTAGAGTATAGGAAGGGAAGGCCGTAAAGCTGCTAGAAGTAAGAAAGGGACTATATAAGCTTTAGTAATACGTCTCTAAGCGGCAAAAATAGGAGTATAGCTGGCAATAAAAGCTAGGCTATACTTTAGGCCTAATAAGTTAGTAGCCTAATGATTAAATATAGAAGGACTAAACTGGAGGAACCTATATAACGGAGGACGTAGAAGGGCGGAGAAGGGCTAACGAATTTTTTTCCCCTTAGGGGTTTTTTTTTTCTGTATATATAATACGCCTTATAGGAGCTCGGAAGTAAGGGGGGTGGTACTATACGGAACTTATACGTTTTTACGTCCCTACGCGTTTTAACGTTCTTAACCCGTGCTTACGTTCGTCCCAAGACACCTACGCACGTTCCCCTATAACTCCTATTTATACCTAACCTAGTATATAAAGAATCTTCTTCTTTATCTAAATGTCTTTGTATTAACCACGTATAGTTACGCGTACGTAGCCTTCTTTAATTACCACCCTATTTAGTATATTGTATTCTAGCTCGTGCCTACTTCTATAATATAAATAATGGAACTACTATATATATTATTAATAATTAATTAGGGTTTGTTAATAAGCTTTAACTAAGTAATAACTTTATTTATACCGGAACTGGTATAGATCTAATTAAGGGTATAAAGATAGTAGTAATTATTATCTAGACGCCATTAGGTCCTAAAAAGATCTCCTTAGCTAACGCAGTATATATACTAGCTTTTTATGCAAATTTAGCCTATCTAAAGAAGTTTAATAATAAGAACGTATAGTGGGATAATAAAAGGAACCTACTATATAAGAACGATTATAAGACGTTCGCCTATTATAAGCGCTATTATAAGTAATTAAAGCTTAAGTATAACGAACTACGACTAAGGACCTTAAGTAAGGCCTTATTTAACCCTATTCCTAATTAAAAAGAACTTTAGAAAGGACTTTAAAAGAGCTTAGATAAGCTTAATAAAACTTAAGATAAAATTTAAGAGGATATTAGTAGAAGTTAATAGATTAATTCTAGTAGAAATTAAGATTAAACGACTGATTAAAAAGAGCTTAGTTCTTAAGACAATAACGCAATTAGCCTATAAACCTTAAAGGACGATTTCTTACTAGACCTACTTACCTAAGAACCTATATAAGACTTCTATAGCCACTTCTACCTTAAAATAGACCTTAGAACCTTTTACCCTAAATCCTACCCTAGACGAAACTATAGAACCGGCCCTAGTAGGGCCTTTAGACCTTTAATATAAAAAATAACGCGTCTAGAAGTAGTTCCTAAGGAATAGATATATATAAACTAACACGTCTATATTAATAATATTACAGCAATCTACTATAAAGAGAATGTACTAAGGCTTTAACCCTTTAAGGAAGAGCTAATAGAGAAGTACAAGACTACTAAACCTAATACTATAAGAGCTTCGAGCAAGCTTTTAAAATTCCTTTACGATCTTATTAGTAGAAAAAGTACTAAAGGCTTTATTTTTACTGTTCTTAATTTTGACGGTTTATATTCAACTTAACACTATACTAAAACCCGCGATATAGCTTTGACCTATAAGGGCTTAAAGCTAGGGGGGTGTGTTAATTTAGGCTTAATTTAGGCTATTGCCCTATCCTTATTCCTATTCTGGTTATACTACTACCCCCTATATACACCCCCATTATTTCCCTTTAATTTCTAACACTTTCCTTATATATATAGTTTCTTTTTCTTTGTAGTTTAAATAGATAGAGTCCTTATTCTTTTCTTATAATTAGTATACGGACTACTAATTAGCACTTTTAACCCTAGTGTATATACTCTTTTTTAACTATAGAATCCGCTAAGAATTTTAACGAAAATAGCACCCAAAGCACGCCCCTACCCGCGTATTCTCCTACCTTTCCTCCTATAAATACTAAGCACGATATTTAGCCGACTTAAAGAGCTTTACCTAGCTTCTCTAATAATATTTATTTTTTAATTACGCCTTTCTAAGCCGCCTCTAGTCCTAGGTTTAATATAGCTATAATACCTAACATAGAATTAATGGATATATCTATATAACCTCTCTATCCTCTACCTCTCCTTTAGGCTCTCCTTCCTTAACGCCTAATTACTAAGAGCGTTAAGCTTATAATTAAATTCTTTCAAATACCTTATATAAAGCTTAAAGAGAGTTATAACACGAAAAGAAAAGAACTAAGCAATATTACTACTATATTAATAAGTATTGATAGAGTGTACTTATATAGGCGCGCGATCTTTGCCGACGTGGCTTTATACTATATAAAATACGGTATATAATTAAGGCCTTCCAAAACGTTCTCTCTATACCTTTTACTACTATCGCAACTACTTTATAAGAGCCTCTGTTAACTATATACGCCATTTATAATAAACTATTAACTCCACAACATGGTGGCTTTAGAAATTACCTTAAATTTAATACGCCTACGCGCTGGCGCTTAGTTGACTTTATTAAATTTTGCGATTAGGCAGTACTACTACCTATACTAAGCTCTCTACTAAAATAGGACTCTATGCCTCCAACTCTATAATCGCCCAAATACTTAAAAAAAAAGAAGGCTTTTAGCGATATATTGCTTACCTAAAGCCGTGGCTTACTATAAGGCAGCGCCAGTAGCAGCTTAAATTTGCCTAGTAGGTAAGCTCTTAGACGTTTAAAAATTGGGGTAAGGTAATATAGATAGACGAATCTGTAATGCACTATAGCGGCTACTAGCGTATCTTTATAACTTAACGGCCTTATAAACTACTTTACCCTTACTGTCTTTTGCTAAGGCTTTATAATATACCTTATATAATAATTTAGGCTTACTTTATAGGTATTAAGAAAGGGCTGCTTATATTTTAGAATAAGAAGAAATGGGGTAATATTACGTGTAAGCTTTATAATATATAGGAATTAAACAAGCAACTTAATTCTAAATCTATGGAAATTAAGTGGAATAAATATATAAAGTAAGTGGCAAGAGGCTAATATTAACAATCTATAATTGCTACTATAGACGACGTTAGATAGTAAGAAATAAGGTAGTACGCAGGTAAAATAAAATAAAATTTTGGTATAGTACCTATAAAGACACACTTGCCGTAACCGGCTTAGCGTAGGCGAGGCGTAGGCAAGGCGCCTATAAAACGTAATTGCCCTATACTAGTAAATGGCAGAATTTAGTTCTATAGTTCTACTTTATTAAAAACTAAGATACCTATTATAGTCTACTGCTGTTATTATATTGCTATAAGCCCTAAGGGCCTTAGCGCCTTAACAGTTCTAAATTCTTCTCCCTTTTTAGGGGTAGCGGCCTAGTAATATAGCGGTCTGCTAAGGCCACGATTATATAGCGGCAGCCCTCTATTAAAAAGACGACCTATATTTATTAACTATATCGCGGCATATTGACCTAATAGCAAGACACGGGCGTAATACTAGCGTAGTGTGTAGTACTAAGTCTAAAAATCGGCCCTAGGACAACGCGGACGGACCTATATCTTAGATAGAACTAGAAGCTATAGGCGAGGACACTATATAAGAAGAAATACAACGCCTAGAAATAAGAAGCTATAACTTCTAGAGTAAGGAATACTACAGCTACTTAGGGAAGAGGTAGAAATGCTAAGACGGCGTTAATATAAAAAGGTGACGTTAACTTCTATTTCTAACCCAGATCTACTACCCTAGAGTATCCTATTAGAGTGCTTAGATAATAGCTTAATATATCTAAACCTTAAGCGGAAGG
>Ga0307515_10003541_pt1 | contig 32823 bp, 10 predicted proteins | sample 17_EM_MG_FD_194513 | JGI IMG/M metagenome (GOLD analysis project Ga0307515, IMG submission 194513) | Populus trichocarpa ectomycorrhiza microbial communities from riparian zone in the Pacific Northwest, United States - 17_EM | ecosystem: Host-associated > Plants > Roots > Unclassified | place... | reverse complement strand
TCACGAATGCGTAAGATCTTTCTGCACGTTATTATTAGTCTTTTCAATATAATTTTTATTTCAAAATATAATAAAATATATTTTTTTATTTTTAAAAAATTATTTTTTATATCAGTACATCAAAATGATCTAAAAATATAAAAAACATATTAATTTAAAGTAAAAAAATTTAATTTTTTTTAAAACACTTTCGAAACACAATATCAAACACTGGAGTCATAAAAAAAAGGATCAATTTCTTTTCTTTTCATTTTTTTATTAACATAGGTGTCCGGGTCAATTTGCACGCACCTCGACTAATCCCACGGACCCCGAAATTAACAACCATATAAACCTCCAGTTACCTTCATATTAATAACCATATACTCAAACCTAAAATCACACAGTAAACAAATCTCTTAATATCAAACTTTTAATACTGGCTTCCTACTACGTACTATATGGTTAAAAACAAAAAAAAAGGGTCAATTTCTTGTTCTTAGAGAACTCCGTGGCTGTCCATATCAGATATCACATTCACACCTGCCGAATCTTGTGTGTAAACTTCAAAGAAAAGGAGAGGTATTGAATTAATTTTTAGACTGGGCTTGTTAGTGTTCGAGGATAAAAGATATAAAATAAAAATGTGCTTGATTAAAACAATAAAAATAAATATAAAAATAAACTTCTTTTTTAAAAAATAATTTTGAAATAAATTTATATCTTTTAAAAAAATAAAATTCTATCAATAAAAAAGAAGTCAGACCCAATCATCTCCACCTCTTTCATTTTAAAACAATAAAATAAACAGTATCAAAGAAATATTCCGAAACGGTGGGCATAATAAGGTCAACGATTTCCTTCTCCCTTTCATTTTTGGTCGTCAATTTACGACGTGTAAGCTTAGCTAAGAGCAAAAAGTCTTGCATTAATCAATATCCCAATCACCCATCTTCTTCCCATTTTTCACACATTAGGTTGCAGCAGACTGCCTATACCCTCTACCGACAAAGATTTTACCAAACACATATAAAAAAGCTGATTTAAAAAAATAATGCAATTTTTCTAATTTTTCTAAATAGAAATTTATTTAAAATTAATTTTTTATATTTATTTAAATTATTTTAATATACTGATATCAAAAATAATTTTTTAAAAAATAAAAAATATATATTATTTTAATGTATTTTTAAACAAAAATTATTTTGAAAAATAACTCATGTTATACTCTCAAACACTGTCTTAATTTAAAATATTTACTAATTATCATTTAGATTCACAAACAAAATTTACTCTCGATTGGATCCCTCATCTATTAGGATTTACTCAATTAACCATCTCTTTAAATTTTTTTTATATTCCAGAATCATAAAAAAAAAAAAATGGGGATCAATTTGTTTAAAAGTGACATCGTTTTTGTCATAAATATTAATATAAGGGATTCATTGATTAATGTTAGCTAGATTACCAAACAGAGAATCACATTAATATGTAGTTGGGGAACACACCTGGCCTTTGTCCTAAGATATAAATCAAGCTACTCGTTTATATCCACCCATTACACGTGAGCATTAGTAATAAAATGTGGCATACGACAAGTTTGGCATTGCGTTTTAAACGGGTTAGACAACTTTTTTAAAATTAATTTATTTAAAATTATTTTTATATATTTTTAAATAAAAAATACTTTAAAAACAATAATTACCACACTCTTTATAAAAAATAAAAAAATCTTGCGCTACTTGATAGATATTCATGCCACGTGAACTTGTTTCAATATCACAATATCCAAACTTTGATATATGTGGTTGATGAAATTTGACAACAGACTGATAATTTGACTAATTATCAAATCTCACATTTTTTTTTACGAATTAGAACACTTGAAAATATCCACCACCACCACCTATCGATCAATGCTAAAAGTGTATTATATACGGAATAGTATCGAATTTTATGGTTTTCGTTCAAATTACACTGTTTTTGTACACACTTTCTGTTGATTTTTTAAAAAAGAATAGCACATTTTTTTAAAAAAAATACTAACAAACTAACATAGTTAGGCAAATAATTAGCGTAATAACAGAATTTTTACATATCATGATGAAAAACATGATATTCAAGTTTATCGCTATTCAAAAATATAACATTTTAAAAAATTATGAAATGGATTTCACATGAAAAAAAAAAAGAGATGAAATAGAAAACATTTAGTGCCATCTTTGGGTGACAAGGGCTCCAAATGAAAAAATAATTCAGCTCAAACCCGAGCTATATGAGAGATAATTGGGTCGAAAATCGAGTCTAATAGCTCAACTAAATTTTTCTCCGTTATTCAATGAAAAGATGAAAGCACTAGAGCATATTTGAAGAGGTTTAATGAGAAAAAGCTTAAGATGGAAGGTTTACTTCAACACATTACTATTAAAACCTTGATTGATGAGGTTCATAACTTTACGCTATAAGAGTGGCTATATGCTCTTCCAGATCGAACTTTTCTTATAAATTTAACAAGCAATGAAGAACCATATTTTTGTAAAAGAGAGGAGTATGGTCACACAAAGTCATCCTTGATTTTAAAGATAGGAAAAACAAATCTCCTAAAAGCCTTAAAGCATTAAAAAAGAACCAAAAGAGTTTGCATTAAAAAAGATTAAAAGAACCAAAAGAGTTTGATTCTCAATCATTTATTGTTCCTCATGCTCCTAACTATACCTTTGAACACCATTTAGATTTACATGTTCACTATCATCAAAGAAAAATAGTTTGTGCAGTATTCCCTTCGTATAAAGTGTGACCCCAACACACACAACCTCAAAAGGTATTGTCTTTTATATAAAAACATAGGCATGATATCGAGAATTATTATGATCTAAAAAATTGATAGAAAATCTAATTGCAAGGGTTAACACTAAAAGTTTGTCAAGAAAAAGACACAAACTATACAAAAAAAAAAAAAGATCAGTGTGCTTTATGAAACATTACTCGTGATCAATGTGATCTTGGGTAGGATTTTGAAAAATGGTGACTCTAGTCGAGATAAAAAAAGCTTACAAAAAGCAAGTACTAATTGTCTCGTGTCTCTTAAACTCATGGCATAAACCTATCATGTTCACACTTAAAAATAAAGATGGGTGACTTTTTTCCTATAAGAATATCTTAGTGATCACCATCGTCCTTTCTAATCTAAGAGCACAAGGGGTGCTTATAGATAATGCAAGCATGATGAACATATTCTCTAGAAAAAAAGGTAGAATAGATAGGCAATGACCCCTTCAAGTTGGCTCTAATAAAGACTATTTCAATTGGGATAAAAGGATAGCGCGTGAGTGTCATAGATATACAATCACCATTGCTACTTATCCTAAATATTGCACTCTCTGGTAAACATTTATGGTGATTAAGATGAATTTGGCCTTCAATGCAATCCTTGAAAGGCCATTTCTCTATAAAATAAATAAGGTGATTAATAAAAAGTACTTGGGCCATAAAGTTATCCATAGATAGAAACTCAGCCACAATAAAAAAAAAATTCAAATAATTTCAAAGAAATGTACCTCCACTTGTTTTAAGACCAAGAAAACTTTATTGGTGGGCCAAATTGGGTCCTTAAAAGAGAGACCATAATAGTTAAAAGAAGAAGTCTACAACATCAAAAAAGAATATCCACCACTAAGATTGGATCCATTTTAGACCCTGAGCAAGAGAAAATATTTATAAAGCTTCGACTATGGCAACTCTCTAGACCTATTTATACTTGAAGTCAACATATAACATATAGATCAAAGCTTCGGTTATGGTGGTTTAAGCCCGTGGGATTAGTCGAGGTGCGCGCAAGCTAGCCGGGACACCCACGTTAAACTAAATAAAAATAAAAATAAAGATTTGTTTCATTCATCAAATTTGGAATAAATATTGAAGAATAACACAACCGCTATTCATATTAACTTTTATATATTAAAGAGTTATTATTATCATTAACACAATTAATAATAACAATTGTTTAATATAACCACTATTTTAAAACCGCAATTTTTATAAATAGTCAAGTCAAAATATATTATTTACCCAGTACTTTTTTTTATCATGTGCTGTGAGCTTAAATCTTTTACCATTGGTAAAAGACCCAAATTCTCAGTAGCCCAAAAAATAAAAACCCTAAGTGGATGGTATATATAACTCTTGAACGCCGCGGTGTCCTTCTTTAACCCAGAAAAAAAGGAGCTCTTCTAGGGTTTCTTTGCATCTGTGCTGCCATGGTAAAACACCCCTAACAAAATCAATCGTCTTCTCCCTCTATCTTCTGTAAGTTTTGATCTACGTACTGTATGTATTAATGCTTACATGGATGCATGTTTTCGTAACAATGGCAGGGAAAGGGAACAGGGAGTTTTGGTAAGAGGAGGAACAAGACCCACACCCTCTGTGTTAGGTGTGGCCGCCGTAGCTTCCACCTCCAGAAGAGCCGTTGCTCCGCCTGTGCTTTCCCTGCTGCCCGCAAGAGGAAATGTATGTTTTTTTTCCCTTACCTAGTCGTTTCTTCATATTGGAATCTGTATGTTTCTGGGTACATGAATGGAAGTAATTTTGCCTTTTCTTTTGCTTTCAAGTTAGTGTTTTTTCTCCTTTGTTTATATCTGTACTGGCATATGCATAGGTTTATCACTGATTTGTTTTAGTAAGTTTGGGCGGCTATTGATCTGATATTTGCTTTTCTTTCTGTGTTTTTGACTGCTATATGTATCTAGTCTTGCAGTGCTTAGCTGTTTATCTTGAACAACTTTTCTTTTCTGTTCTTTATATTCAAATAGGAAGTCTGTTTATGCTTGAAATATGCTAAGGGAATTACATCTTTGTAGTGGCATGGTTGTGCAACTCTATTATCTTTTAAGTAGTAGAGTTGTGTATAGTTTGTTTGTATGTGTAGTCCATCATGTTGTATGGGTGGTGGTCAAGCAAGTTTCCATTTCTGCCCACGCTCAAAGATTCAAGCTCCTTTACCTGTTTTTTTTTTTTATCTGTATCAGCAATTCATTCATGTATGGTTTATGTTCATGAATTAGTGGTTTATGAATATATATAAATAATTTTGAGCCGCTCCTGGTTAACTTTTAAATTTGAAACTTCTGCTTGAACCTGTACAGTTTGATCTGTAAACAAGTTGGTTGATTGTTTGTTCTTTTATTGTGGTTTTAGACAACTGGAGTGAGAAGGCAATCAGGAGGAAGACAACTGGAACTGGAAGGATGAGGTATCTCCGCAATGTTCCTCGCAGGTTCAAGAGTGGTTTCAGAGAAGGTAATGTAGCTTATTTCCTGCTCTTTATCACCGTCATTTCATGAACTGCTTTCTTTTTAGTTTAATTAATGCTATATTTGGGTTTGCACGATTCCTTTCTGTTATTTCTGACTTTGTTGGCTTGCTTTTGATCAGGCACTCAAGCAGAACCAAGGAAGAAGGGCACAGCGGCATCTGCTTAAGCCGTGAGTCATTTTTGAGCGTGTTATCTGGGTACCCTCTTGTAGATTTACTTGCAACTTATGCATTGGGGAGTTTTGTTAGAACGTCGTTCAATGGGTGCTATTCACCTTTTTTATGCTATTTAGATAATTTTACATTTCCTAATTATGTAGTTGGTTTGATTCTGAAAAGAGGATGTTGCGACTGTTATTCGATTTGCTCTATGTTTTTGAGGAAGTTTTTGAAAATTTCTGGCCTGGTAACTGCTATTGACTACTGACTGAGACCCCATGGTGCTGTGAAATCAGAAAATCCATAGCAAGATATAGTTGGTGTACCTTACAATTAGTTATAAAATTTATTGCAATCTGTTGGTCCGAGCAAGTATATCCCCTGGCCAAAGATTGGATGATGTTGAGTAAACTTCATCTTCAGTAATGTATTCAAATATATAAACGCTATGTGATGAATATGTAATGGGATGAGATGATTTATTACCTTTCCTTTATTTGGGTGCAAATCTATTAGTAATGTAATGAAGGAGGTTTTGCAGAAGTTTCTTTGTAGTATCTGTAATTTCTCAAAAAAAATATCCGTCTTTTTATTTTGTTTTTATTTATAAATTAATACTTCATTGAATATTCTTTTCCATGTATTTTATGAGAATCACAGTTTAAATCTTATGTTGAAAAAAATTGCAATTAAGTCATTGTAATGGTACGAGTCACTATTATCTCAATCTTTCATTATATTGTAAGATTTTAGAAATTGAACAACCAATCATAAGAATCTATTATATCAAACTTATAGCTGCAATCTGTCATTATACAAGGAGAGGCGTTTCACTGGATCAAAAGCAGAGAGAGATCTATAAAGAAGGGAAAGAAAACGGGTAGGCATGAATCATTGTGTGCATTGCTAATTTCATGATTTAGGTACAATATCCTCAAAATTGCCGAGACAAGAGTCTAACTAAGCACCACAACTGTTGATCAATTCGACCATCTTTTGATACTATCGATCACCAAGTGGGACGATGTTTCAGTTGCAAAAATTGAAAACAGAAACTTGTTGTCAAAGAATATGATACATACCTGAAGAAAACAAGAAAGACTCGTGTATAACTTAACTAATTGGGTTTAAACTCGCCAAATTTATGCTTCTCTACACGCAACTGCCTGAAAACAGAATCCATTTCTGGAAATGCAGTCAAAAGCAGCAGCTCAAGGAGATCAAAAGCCAGTTGCTTCGTACAAACTGATGACTGCGCAGGGAAAAGGAAAAACATTGAAGCTCAGTAACATCATCTGTACACAGATGATAGGTGCGCCAAGAGATATTCAACAGGGCATGGAGAACAACATATGTGCAAGGCATACACCAGAAATGCTTTTTTTCTTTCAGGGTCACAAATTAACAGCCAGAATGATAGGTGTTGATCTGTTCACTGGTGCTACACTTACCCAGATCGTTGATGCACTAAAAGCTTTCATTCTTCAGTTCACTAAACCGAGTTGTCTCAATGGCTTGCCTCCCTCATTGACCACTACTTATTTGACAAGCCTTGTTAAATGTTCTGAAGGAGGCATGTCAAACCATGGAGAAATACAAAACGGGCTGACACAGTAACATCAAACAACAAACCCAGATCATCAATGCATCAAAGGCAAAATGCCCATTCACTAAACTGAGCAGTCTCAGTGCCTTCCCTTCCTCATTAACCACCATTTATTTCGCAACACTTGTTGGCTCTTCTGAATGATGCACCTTAAACCAAGGGAGAAAAAAAAATGGATGCTGACAAACAACATCCAGCGACAATACAGAAAGATGAAGTCCCCCATCCCCCTTCTCTCTATCCCTCTCTATCAATTTCCATTTGAGAGGGTTAAATGCATGTGACACAAAATAATCTATAATCAGCTGCAACTTTTATGCTTTACATGTCAAAGTTTGGATTTTAATCTCAAGAAAGATAAAATACCTGAAGAAAGAAGTAGAGATCTTTTGCTCGTTGTTCATACTCCTTTCGACCAACAAGGCCCACAACAGCAGCTGGTGCGTTGTCTGCATTCCCAAACAGGGTTTATTGAGGCATGGAAGATTCGCCACAGGAATTTAAAAATAATAGTTCAGTAATGCAGAAATAAAGAATGAATGCATAGGAAAAATGACATTACCAATCATCAGCTCATATACAAATTTAGCTCGTCGAACTGCATCCTGTTGTTGCTGCTCATCATTCAATCTAGGTGAAGAGACTTCCATGGGTTGCTGGCTATGAGGGGAAATCAATTTAGGAGATGACACTTCCGTGGGTTGCTGGGGTGGTGGCCGTCTCTTTGGATGTTTGGTGATGAATATTCCATCAGGCCAAAGTATCTATTTAATAACAAGGAAGCTAACATCAGGATAATACACAAACATCTCAATCTTCTTTCTAAAGCCTCCTACACAATCAAAGACAATCTAAAGGACAAGTTAATCTACTTCAGCATATTCTCAGATTAGTGTAGTTCATTCCAGCTGCTGAAAAACAGGGAGAACAGAAAAGAAAAAGTTTCCCCCACTTAACTCCTAATATCTCTCCCTCCATCCCTACCTACCTCACTCACCCTATCTCACTCAGCATTACTGAAAAGCAGTTCAGATGGACCATCTTTAAAATATGCCACATTATCTCACCCTTTTTTGTTAGCAAAAGGATGGATTATATGGAGATTGAAGTTCAATGGTGGGGGTAGAAATAATAGACATGATTTCACACCACCCAAATTACTCATCCAACGATCCAATCTATCAGTTCTGTTACCAACCATTTCAATAAAAATACTCCAGCATTTCAATACCAATCTATGCTGCCATGTATTATTGAAGGTTTAGCAAATTGTCAAAAATAGAAGAAACTGAAAAGCTTTAAAGATTACCTGCTCAACCCGCTTGATCCCTGATGCAACAACTGAACCCCTACGCAGAAGCTGGATTTTCTCTATCAACCAATCATCTAAAGCATCGCCCATTCCTAGTTGTAGTATCTGTTTGGCCACCCAAAAAGCCTGCCTCCTGCAATGCACAAATCAATGCCAGCAGCATATCCTCCCCAGTCACAGTGGGGTGTCATTTTGTTGACAAAAGATAGCTTGCATAAAGAGACAAGACAACCACCACAACTCTACATAGCCATATATTGAGTACCTGATCCATCCACCATCTTGTAGCTGGAAAATGACATCTACCAGGTCAAGTATAGGAACGGTCAAATTTGGTGGCACCCACTGCAAGCAATAAACTTAGTAAGACAACCTTTTATTTTTAAGGTAAACCTGCAATCCAGCCCAATTCTTAACCCACTTTAATCACCTCTGTAGGGAGCATGTGAGCACTAGCAGTATCATGAATAGATGCAGACATCTCTTCTAAGCTATCACCCACTCTTACATTCTCCTCTAAATTTCTAGCAGATGATACATTCTTTTGCATATCTGAATCACTTCCTGGATCCTTCAATGATCTTCCAGATTCTTTAATAGACTTCACCGGAGAACGAGGCGTGTCTTTTGAAATCATTCGTGCCCCAACTGCCCCAAGATTATGCTTTGTCTGCAATATAGATTCCTTGCACTCTGCACTCAATTGCTCCTTCCTAGCGGATAAGTAATTGATTGCAGGGCCAATAAAATTTGAAACCCTTTTACTCTTTTCAGTGCGCTTGTCATCCAGGTCAACTAGAAAGTTCCAAGACATGAAATGAGAGGAAAGATCAAAATAAAGAAATCAAAATCAAAATAATAGATAGCATTCTAAATTTAACAATCTTCACCTGATAATGTTTCGATGATAGAAAACGAATTAGAGAACACATACGTCTGCATGAAACCAAATATATAACAACTGAATAGTATAGGAGAAATATCAGAAAAAAACACTATTCCCTTCACAAAAAAAAGGAAGAAATAAAAATCCATTAACAAGACAGCAGAAAATATGAAACCTGAGAATCAACACTAAGAAAGTCCCAGACTTCAATGGATCCTGAAATTGTTGGAAGTAGCAAGAGCTTCTGGAAAACAGCAACATGCTAGGTTAGGTATAGAATTAAGGCATGGTAAAATGAAGTAGCATAATGAAATTTCTAAATACAGAAACAATGGAGTTATTTCTCACTAGGCACACTCATCTAATGGCAAACTTTAAAATAATATGATTTGGAATTTCGGTTGTGTGGTACTAGATTAGCCATGTAAATGCATTCTCGTGGTAAGCACACTCATATATAATGGTTGTAAAATGAGAAATGCTAAATTTCCATGCACAATACTTTTTATGTTTACTAATTTTATGTTTGCATGTGTGTGTTACTTTACAGCATAATACTGTAGTCCACCAGTACTTAGCAGCCAAACACTAGCACAAATCTGTTAAGTACTGGAATTGTAGCTGCAAAATCAAGCTGGAACTCCATTGACAGCCACAATTACAGCTTATCAAAGAGCTAAAGTTGATATCAAACTCACAGAACAAAAACAGTGAGATTAAATGTTTGACCTTTAGATATATATCAAGCAATTTACACCGCTCTTGTATGACAGGCACGTCTAAGCCTGTAGAGAGAAAATGCTTAGGTGGCAAATGAAGACTATATTCCGGATACTCTTTGAGACGTCTATGTAACTCCTCGAAATGTCGAAACCTGTTGGCAGAAAAGTTCAGTTACATGAGCTGTATAACTTTATGAGAGAATATTACAAAGATCATGCGTTCACCATGTTTTTGAGGACATTGGAAAGATAATATATTCATGGAAGATGCTTATTACAGAACACATCAACAGGAGATGAAACAAGAAATTTGAGACAGAAATCCATAGCACCTTCTTTTGATCGACCAACTATTATTATTTACATCTGTAACAGATATGGAATAAACAGCAAATGTTTTAGAGCCACTCTTAACAATATTTGCACCCAAAACCTGCAACAGCAAGAGGGTTTGCATCCTTTATCACTAAATTAGAAGATGAAAGGTCAAGCAGTTGAGCAGAGAGAAGTAACGAGCTTTTAAGTGGAGTACCTCGCATCTCAACTTATAAATTGAGTCCACCATTAATGAATGTTTAAAAGAATTAACATTTGAAGTGTGGTTTTCAGGAATAGAAACAGATGTTGCAGATGAACACGCAGTTGCTCCACTGTAAACTCTATCTAAACTTTCAACCTCAGAATCGTCACTGAAATCATCAGCTTTAGTATGTCCTTTTAAACTAAGTACATCCTGTCCATCTCCAGACAAGAAGCTTTTTCTCTCAATCTCTTGCCAAACATGTACCTTCTGAGTGCTTGGCCTTGACCTTTTACTGCCAGACTGGTGTCTAGATAATCTTTGATAGTGAGCAAGCCCTCTGCCAGTCTTCTTTTCCCTGTGGCCATCAGGATTTTCAAGTGGATGATGAATGTGGGAAACAGCCAGGTTTCTGTTAGTTTTACCATCCCAGACTTTAGTTCCTGGAGAATCAAGTCCGGTTACACTGTTCGCATCTTCCTCTTCAGAAGTATAAGAGCTAGTGCTACCTGATTCAATCTCATCTACACGCATGAGGCTCCGTATGCCATCTTTGTGTGAACTAAATAGTGGATGGTTTGACATATTCTGATCTGTATGATGTAGAGGGTTTTCTACTGTAGATTGCTCAGTACCCACAGACTGGGCGTTGTGGGCCAGAGGGGCATCGAGTTTGGTTACACCATCCTTCTTGGAATTAGATGCCCTCTTTGAATGATCTGATGTAACATACTTACTCGCTGAAGAATTCTGAGGGACTTGCTCTATCAATCGATTTTCCCCTTCTTTCTTTCTATAGTTTCTCCCTTTTGTCCACATGTTTTCAAAATTTTCTGGAGCAAGGACTGCAGTCTTTCTGCGAGACATCATATCCAACCTCTCACCCCATTCTCCTCCCGAAAAATGTCGTTGGATTCCTTCTTCATTAATAATCTGGGAATTCATGGGCAGCGAGCTCCATGTGCGGGAAGATTGGGTATCAATGTAAAGTAATGGATCTTTTGAGTTATGGCTTCCATTCACTTTATCTTTTTCAGGGGCATCCGGTCCAACTCTGCATTGGTTGGTTTTTAACTGCACAAGTTCAACCCCAGTATCAGTAGGATCTAAAAACCTCGAAAAAAGATTGGATGAGATCCTTGAAGACCCATTTGGCTTGAAATGAGATGTCTCTTGTGCTGCAGCAACTCTTTGATTAGCCTTAGAAATGACAACACTTTCAATCTTTTCGTTTATGAACCTGAAAAAGAACAAAAAAATGAAAGAAAGAAAAAAAAATGAAAGAAAGGGAAATTGACAACACAAAAATATAAAACGAAGCAGAATGAAAGACTACCTTGGGCTAGCTAAGTTTAACACTGGTCGCATTACCGCACAAGCAAGAAGTTCCCTAACAACATAACGGAAGAAAGAGCACTGCAGATCTGCTGGCTTGAATGTAAAAGAAATGAGACCATCCATCAGATGCTGCAAAACCTGAGAATAAGTGATAGAGGTTGTCACTAAACTTGCAATCCTTACCATTAGAGGCAACAGCTGTAGATTAGATGACTTCACAGATTTAATGAACAAAGAAATAAACAAATCAACCTTGTGCTCAGCTTCAGTAGAAAATAAAGCAGGGTGCAATTTGTTCTCAGCAGCCAGGACATGTCTTAGTTCCTTGTCTCGCTGTTCAATGGTAAGCACACTAGACTGTCGCTTTTCCATCTTTGCTTGAATGGCACGAAAAAGCTCCAAGTGGGTGCAGATGAGATTAATAAAATCCCTGTGTCACCCGAGATGATTAGTGACAAAGCAAATAACCTTGAAGACAAGTAAGAGAAAAGTGTGGAGAAAAAGAACTGCAACCTTGTCAGTAGATCAATAAGATTTACATTTCTCATGCGACTTGAAAATTCCCCAAGAACACCATTCATTATCTGCACCAGTTCTTCCGGACCTTCTTTATCAGGGGTTAAGCGAGAGTACCATAGATCTGTCACCCACTCAGAGACTAGACGTCTAGTGAAATGATCTATTGCATCCTCAACAGCAGGTGAATTCACTTTCCTTCTCCAATCGGACTTTTCAACAACCCTGGTAAATTCAAGAGATTTGTTTTGTGACAGTGTGCTTGATGTTGTGGAGGCTGGTTTGTTGTTATATACAGCAGCTTTCTTACGCATCTCATAATCCAGGGAAAAGTAGCGAAGGAGAATGATCAAGGAAGCAGCAGCAGGCAAGTTGACCCAAACTGAGGCACTCGTTACTGAAAAAGGTAACTGAGTGTAAGTTACAATTAAAGACAAGCATACAAGAAGGCATTGCTTTGAGAGAGAAAGAAAGAGAGAGAGTACATTAATGTACAAACAGCCAGAAAATAACTAACCAGAATTTCATGTTCTCAACCCATACAAATCAAATCTTTTAGTTTAACTGCTGAAAGCAGCAACCATTCATGTAGTGCAAATGTTCTCTATGAATGTATGCATAAAAGAGTGAAATTTCCCCCGTAAGACTCTCTGTTTGTAGGAAAGCAACTGTATACACCAAAGTATAACAGAATTTACAGACCTTAATTGCTCTGGTCATGCTACTTCCTCCATAATGTTTATAAATAATTCACCATGGGCTTTTCTTCATCCAATGCTTCTACACTGTCTTGTATTTTTGGTCCATATGAAGGCTCAAACTCAAGTTGAAGGAAATGGGGAGTGGGAAAGGGCAGGAAGTCAATTGAGCTAGAGCTTATTGGCCATCTTTGCTTTTCACAATGAAACAAAGTCTCATGGCAGCCTCTACATTTTTGCTCTGTTCCTGCTGGTAATTAATTAAATATGCACAAATTTTGTTGAAAATGTCATTGCAGATTGTTCACAATCAACATGCCTCAATGCAAAAAATGAAGGTTACCATCAAACTACAAAGTCATTGATCTACTCCATTTTGAAACCTTAATTTATGGTTACTATCGGCAGAGATATCTTCACTCTACTATGTCCATTTATGATCACTCATTTTTACATGGATTTATATTTTGCAGTATGTTTATTAGCAGTTATTTATAGTAATTTTGTTAGTATGACTGGACCCCAATTTATCAGATTATCATTGTTTTTTTTCTTTCTTTTTGACATGATTCCCTTAGGACATAAAGAACGAAAAGAAAAGAAAAATTCCTTAATATATTAAAACAAAAGACACTCTCTTACCACGTCATTATTTTCAAGCATTTCAGAAGAAATAAGCATGTAAAACATAAACATAGAGACATCACAAATTATAGCATCGTTCCTATCCAACATTGAGAAGATAGCAAATCAGAACACATACATTCCCATGTTATTTATCTGGATATTTCATGGTGTATATATATTCAAGCACCACGTCATATCATTTTTGAAAGCATAAAATGCTTTCCCCTCTACAATTACCCTTTCTCACTAATTCCGTTCCTCCCTTCACCGACCCCATTGATCGTCCAACCACCACGTCAAAGCCACATAACACACACCAACAGAAACAATACCAGTGAAGAGTAAAGGTGCCATCTCAAACACAGATATTAACCTTATTAAGATAACAATCCTTATCAGAACTGGCAATGCTACTCTCCAGCATTCAATTTCCCAATGCTAACTTTCCTATATTATCAACGTTTTGCTCATCTATAAATCTGATTAAAAAGGCAAGGAAAAATAAAACAAAACAAGACTATTAGCATACATTTTGGCTATATTAATTAATTAAGTCAGTCTCAATTCAGATACAATCACAGATTAAAAGAAGAAAAAAAACGAAAAAGCAAAACGAGGGGGAGAGAGGAACTTACAGGACATGAGATAAGATAATCCAACAACACAAATAACCAACATAACAATCCTCTTCTTGGCTTCCTCCACTAAGTCCCGTACAATCACCTGCCTTTGCGTGCTCATTCTCGCATTCATCAAACAATTAAAAAGAAAGGGAAGCAGATTCAAATCCAAATCTCGATCACTCTATACATTTCTCTCTATCATTTCCTCAATCGACCTGATCAAAGAATGTGAAGCAGAAAACATGTAAATTAAAAAATGTGGAGAATCGAAGAAAACCTGATTATCCATTTCTCCTAATTTAATTGATAGAAAAGCTCAACGCGGGGATCGTTGAGATTGATTATCCATCAATCTATACGGTTTTTTTCTCTTTTCCATTCTTCTTTATTTTAAGTTGCGTGCGCAATGTGCATGTGAGATTTCTTTTCCGTCACTCAGTGAGTCACGAATCATAAGCTCCTCTCAACTAACTGAGATTGATTGACCCTTCTGGTTATGATTTTTATAAAAGTTGATTTTTTAATTTTAAAAAATTAAAAAAGACCTTAAATATTTAAGAATTAACTATCTTCAATCAATTTTTATTTTATCGTAGTAATTAGTTAATATTTAATTACATATTTAATAACTCTAAATATTTTTTTAAAAAAAATCACTTAATTTTTTTATTTTAAATATATTAAATCTTATCTTAATTAAATTATTAATTTAGGTGTTCTATTTACTAAAAAAACTATGCAATATTGTTATTATTCTTTTCAAAGAAAGATTTATTTTTTCAAGTAATTCATTTAGTTTTTTTAAAGAAAATATTTAATTCTTTAATTTAAGTTATGTCCTTATGATAATTTTAATTTAAAAAACTTTACTTATAGTATAATACAACAAACATAATAATACACTCTAAGATTTTTCTGTTAGTTCCAATGTATCTGTATGTATTTGAGATTCTAGTGTAGTTTATTAATTTTTTTTTTTTGAGATGTAGATTTTATTTAGAAATTTGATAGTGGTTACGGTTGAAAATATTTTTTATTTAAAAATATATTAAAATAATATATTTTTATTTTTAAAAAATTATTTTCCACATTAATATATTAAAATAATTAAAACAATGTAGAAATATATAAAAAAAATTTCTTAAAAAATTAAAATTTTAAAAAATGTAATTTAAAACACGTTTCCAAACCCACTCGTAATTTATTGCTAAATCTCGTCCTTGAGAAAGCTGGCATGGACTAGGAGTGCCGGTAGCGGCTTGACCAGAGTAGATTCAAAGAAAAAAATCTATTCGATAAGAACCGATTTTTGAAGAATTTGAACAAAGTTTACTTAAAAATGCATTGCCACACGTCATGAGATAACGAATATGTTATATAAAATATACAGACAGCATCAAAGCAAATTCAGATAAAAAAAAATAACTATAATTGATCATGTTTGTTTTTCCTCCTCCCTATGCTGACTAAGTTTTTGGTTTTATTACAAAAAATAAAATAAAATAAAAAGCATTATAGAGAAACATGATGGTGATACTAGTTTTTTTGTATTGTAGCAGTTTTTGTGGTTGTGATTTGAAAAAAAAAATGTTTTATAAAAAGTACTTTTGGTTAAAGTTGATTTGATATTTATTTATATTTGGTTAAAACTGTAGTTGAAATTGAGGTTGAACAAAAAATAGTTTAATGCGTTTGGTTAAAATTGCTTTTGAAATTGAGGTTATAAAATAATTTTAAAAAATATATATTAATATTGATGGTTTTTAATTGAAATATTATAGATTTAACTATTGCTATTAAATCATGAAATAAATAATATTTTGTATAAAATATTTTTTATTGTTCCATTAAACTATCTACAATTCCATCAATACATCCGACAAGGACTATAGTTTATGTAGTGTCATTGAATAATATTTAAAACTAGTTTTTTTTTGAATAAAACACAATTAAAAATAAAAATAATTTTTTTTATTTTACTGGGTCGGACCCGGTTCAATGCATTTTTAGCTTTGAACCGAACTCGGTCCGGCCGGAACAATGGAGAATGTCTCTACTGGTCACGTGAACAGTACAACCATGCTCCATTATTTAGTTGAGGCATGCTCCACTGTTCACGTGAACAGTGGACCATGGCTACATTGTTCAGTGATTCCTCCACACAAGAAGCAGCAAAATTGTGCTTTTGTAAACCTGCGGCACAACCATAATTTATGGTGGGTCATACCGGTAATAAAATTGTGTTTTTTGCTTAACCAAACAACAATATCTGTGGCTACGGGTGAACCTCACCCGCAACCACAATACCAAATAGCCACTAAGAGTCGTCATAATACGGATTGGAACAATTTAATGACTTTTTTTTCCCTCCAAACGAAAACCATTGAATTGGCTTTCAATAATAAAATGGTATTTTCTATGATATATATTTGATATTATAAAATTGATTCGAGTTAAAAGAGTTTTTTTTATATTTTTTTAGCATTATAAAATAATATAATTGCTTTTAAAAGCAAAAATTTACTTAACTGATTGGTAAAGGCTGTGATGGCATTTATATATATATATATTAGCCTTGGTCCCATGAAAACAATTATTGTAAGGCTAGCTTTTAGGGGGTTTTATGTCTTTTACATATTTATTTTTTTTAATTATTATTAAGTTGGTCAAGGACAATTTAGTACTTTGATAAATATATAATTATATATAAAACAAATTGGTTGGGGCGTGTTGTGCATGCGCTAGCAAGTAGGCGATGCATGAGCCACCGTCAGATCACTGAAAGCTGCCTTCCGTGGCAGTGTTTGATTCGTCAAGGCATCTCCTTCCTGAAGGGATGACATGTGTTGTTAAAAGGGCTTTGATTTAACACCAACAACCTTTTTTTCTCTTTTTTTTCTCTCTTCTCCTTGATTTTCAGGTTTACCATCTAATTTTTCAAATCAGCCCTTCAATTGATTTTTTTTCTTTACCTTTAATCCCTTTTCTTTTAATTATTATTTGTTTTATTTTGAATGATTTATGAAATTAGAATTTTTTTTATTTCATCCCCCTTCAATTTTTTTCAATTATCAAATTTAATCCCTATTCTTTTGATTGTTATTTTTTTTCACTTATGATGATTTTTAAAGTTGGGTTATTTTTTCAATTTCATCCTTCTTTATTTTTTGTCATACCAAATTTAATCCGCATTCTTTTGATTGTTTCATTTTATTCTTCGGTAATTTTTTTAAATTGATGTTTTTTTTTATTTCATACTTCAACATTAATTTTATTAGAAATTGAGCTTTTTGATTGAGTTTGGGTCAAGATTTTATGGGTTACGAGTTTGGGATATTAACCTAGGTTTAAGAGATTCACCTGGGTTTCCGAGGTTTTTTTTTAAGCTTATTTTTTTTTCAATTTCATCTCTTAATATTTATTTGATTGGAGATTGGACTTTATTATTGTTGTTGTTGTTTTGCTTTTTATAGGATTTTTCACTAATTTTTACAATGACCAGGATTATCTCAAGTCTTTTTTTGTTGTTTTTTAATTGTTAAACCTAGCTTTTTAAAAAATATTTTTTAAATTAGATTAAATTAATTTATTAAATATTAACATGAGATGTTAACTTCATAATAATTTGTTTGGCTTACTTTTCCGGGTTGTTGCTTTAGCGCCACGTATAACCTCTCTCAGTGTCAATATGGAGCATTTTGTAGTGGCGTTAGAACTGCCTTAATGAGATCTTTCTAGTTGAGGGCCGATGTCAATGACAAAGCAACGATGAGTCTCCACCATACTTTTCTTTAATCTCCTCATGAGTAAAGTTGACATTTTATTTTTTATGGTTAATTATTACATTTTTTGTTTTATTTTTTGTTAATGTCTTTTTTTAATCGTATTATTAAATTAATCGGGTTTAGTGAACCCCATCAAGTCAATAAACATGGGTCTCAAATCTTTCTTACTTATTTAGAAATGTTAGCATCGCCTAAGCATTCTTTTTTCATGTTAGGAAAAAATGACTCGACCCGCTAAGAGTGGTAAGTAAAATGTTGTGAAGCAAAACTCAATACACTGTAGGTCGTAGATTTAACATCCTAACCAAGATGGGCTATGGTTAGGTTTGTTTTTCTTTTTTTTGTTGTCAAGCTTTTTTATAAGTTTATTTATTACCGTTGCATTTTTTTATTATCAAAATTATGCAAGCTTATTGAGTGTTGTTCAAGGATTAAGGCAAATTAACACCTAAGAGGGGGGTAAATTAGACGTATCACTAAATTTTACACTTAGGACAAATTACTTCAAGTAAATATAATAGCCAACAATATAATTTAAAGTACTTAAAGTAAGGAGTTAAGGAAGAGAATTTGCAAACTGATTTAAACGTGATTCGACAAGCCTACATCTACATCTCAAGTGTTAAACCGTATTCGAGTATTGTATTCCTTCACTAGTTCAATCTCAAGAGTACAATCCCACTTGATGAATTCACACCTAGCTTTTTACACCACTTGAAGAAAATATTTCTTCAAGATTTTTTCCTTTGGTGAAATTCCCTCACCAAACTAAGCGTTTGTACCTAACTTTTAAAGGTTTACAAATATTTTATTTTCACAACAAACTTTCTCAATAGAATGAATATTATAATTTGAAGTTCTAATATTTCTATACCTCACTAGATAACACTTATACGATATGAAGGTGTTTAAGTGTATTGACAATGAGATTGAATACTTTTATGTTAGAATATAAAGGTTTAATAGCATACACTAGAGTATGATCAATGATTGATGATTTTGATGTTGATTTACTTTTAGAATAGCGTGTATATCATATATGTTAAGATTATCATCCTGATTTTGCAATTAGTGTGCGTGTGTGTTTTTTTTTTTAAAAAAGAAAAAATAGTTGTTACAATCCCACTAATAGGTCAATCGATTCAGATTAGTTAAGCCAATCGGTTGACCAATTCTTGCAAAATTTTCAAGTGTTCATTACTGATGAATAAACAGTCGACCGGTTCATGCCGAATTTCAGATCTAAAATTTAAACCTAGGAGAATTTTTAGAACCGTCTAACTTAGATTTTATTATATTATTATCAATCCTTTAATGCATACATAGTGAAGTGTGTGAGTTCATTTTAATTGTGCTATCAAGTAATATATAAAGATTTACATTTAAACATGAACACTTATTCTAAGTCTTCATCTTGCTCTCTTTTTGAACTTCTGGGTTAAGTTCTTTACATAATCTGTCATGTTTGTTGATATATTCTTCGTATAAAACCTGTTTAAAGCTTATTCTCAATCAAGAATATTATTTTTATTTTATTATTATCATCAAAATATATAAAAATATGAATGTATGACACTAAAGGTCAACATATTAAACCCAATCAAGTTAATGACCCAAGTCTTGATTTTTTTTTTTGCTTCTTTGGGAACATTTGTGTCACTTTAACATCTTTTTTTAATGGTGGAAAACATTTAAGTCAGCTTGCGGCATAGTGCGAGCTACCTATCTAGTTCAAACTAAGCACCTATAAGTGTTGCCATAGAACACCATGCTCTAACCTCAATTTGCTTCTTTTTTTTTTATATCCTTTCAATTTTTTTTTTATCAAATCTCGCTCTTTTAAATCTTATACATTTATTTCACTCCTATCTTTGCCTACTCTTTTTCTCTAACTTTTTTTGTTAGACCTATAGTTTAGAATTTGAGCTAAATAAGGTTTTGGCACATTAAATTGTCATATGAAACCTATAAGCAAAAAATTGAAGAGATGACAGAAGTAGAAAAGGAATAATATGTCAATTAAAAGCCTAACTATTTCACTAAATGTAAGCCATTTGTGTCAAAACCTCATTGCCCTATATATCAAAACTTGGAGGTTGTTTAGTTGTAAAGAATAATTTTTTATTTTCATCTTTAATTTAATTTTTATCAAAACCAATGGAGAATGTAGAACATATATTCATTTGGTGAATCTAGAAAATGATTTTCCACTTTAAAAATTGAAAAATATGTTAAAAAAAAGAAAAAGTTTCTTAGAAATTTTATAAGCTCTTTAATATTATTGTTTATTTAAATTTTAATGATATTGTTTTCTCATAATATCACATTAATTAAAATTTTAATATATGTAATTTATTATATGGATGTGTGATGAAGTCGTCAAGACTTTAGATTGGTTGGGCTTTTCACGGACTACATTATTTAGGCTAATGGAGTGTCTTGGCTTGACCTAGTTGATGAGGTAATGGAAAATGAACTTGGTTAGTGTCTGGAATGTTTGGACTTGTCACTGGTCCAATGGGTTGGTGGGGTGAGTTTCATTAGTTTCCTTTCAAAACAAGTTTCCTTGTTGGAATTGGGGACCCTTTAATTTATAAGTTAGTAAAATGTAGAAGGAGAGGAGTATGTTGTGCATGGAAGTAAATAATACAAGGAATGAGTAGTGTGGTAGGTGAGCAAGAGCGTATAAGTAGCAGTGTGGTGTTGTGGCTTTACATAGTATACTCTAGTTCATGTTTTTTAGTCTTATTGTGAGGAATTTCTTGTGTTATATTGTTGCTCATAAATGAACTTACTTGGGGTATAACACCCAATAAAAAATTAGTATTAGGTCGGCCTATGCTAGGAGGAAATTAGAGGTAACAGACCAACCTGCTCTAAAGAAAAAGTGAGGGGGTGGAACTGGCCTACCCTAAATGGGAATTATAAAGGATTAGACCAGCTCTAGGATGAAACAAAATAAGGATAAGAACATGAATAACCAGCCTCCCAAACACCTCCTTATATTTATGAGGGATATAAATACAAGGGGGAGAAAAAAATGACTCTTTCTCTAAAAAAAACCGGCTGCAGCTCTGTTGGAACAACCCTTTTCTCCCAAAGAAAAACTGAAAAATCGACCAACTGTATACCAAACTCCTTGGATGCTGAGTGAGACAAGAGTTAGAGGGAAATAGAAGTGACCGAAAACATGGAGGAATGAGCCTAGACCTCTTCCCAGAACCAGTAGCAACCATTGCTGCAGCACATACTCCTTCTTATGGAGAAATTAAACCCAACCAGCTTGTATATCAACTTTCTTGAGTGATGAGTGAGAGGTGAGTTAGGAGAAGGAGAGAAAACCAAAAATATAGAAGAAAGAGGAGCCTAAAGGGTCGGCTGGACAACAGGAGAGGGAACAAAGAAATCAAACAGAAAAAAAAGAACAAACCACCGAATCTTACACTAAGACTACCCAAAAACATGAGGTAAGACCAACATCATTCCTTTGGCTGGTTATTACACCAAATTTTAGACAAAAAGAGAATTGATAGAACTAAAAAAAAAAAGAGTTTAGGGCTCTTACATTGTGACTCAAGGTTTAACAACTAAGAGTGATGAATTTAAGGGGAATGATGAACAAATAAAAAAAAAATGTATAGACTCCTACAAGAGAAAAATGAATGAATATAAGTGAAATTAAATGTATGAACCTATAGGAAGGGCCAGCCAGTTGTAGAAGGTTGGACATAATGCAATTGATATGTTAAAGTGCTTGAATTGTGAGCTTTTTAGAGTCTTAGAACATGCTAGAACCAAAACAAAAATTATGCTTGTGTTAATGACATGATTTCTACATATATGATTGAAGAAATTATGTGAAAATGTGTTGGAATAATGCTATGTGTAGAATTGTGTTGTCATTAAACCTTAGAAGCATGCTGGAGCTGAAACGAGAATTATGCCATATTAATGCTTTGATTTTGTTTATGTGATAAATGAACATGTATTATTATGAACCAATTGGATGTATATGCATTTAGAAATGTTATTGTGGATATACTTGTGATAAAATATGTTGAATTGCATGTACTAATTAGGGAAATAAAAGGCAACAATGATTCGGCCTAAGGGAAGAATCATGAAGAAACCTTACATGATGAACCTCATTAGAATGACATGAAATAGTATGAAAGTAGAACTTTTATGTGTTGTTGAATTACTATAAATTGTATTATTGAATTGGGACGTTACAATTGAGAATTTGAAGTAGAGGATTATTGACAAAAGTTTGGCCACGACCTTGGAATGATAGTTAGGGAGGACCTTGAAAGAATGTACATGTTGGATTTCAGTGGTGCATTGTTTGATAGCTTTGTGATAAATGTGAATACGTTTGGTTTCAATACATGTCCAAATTTGTTTAGGGTGTGTTGAATAAAAGGGAAAGCTTAGCGCGTACCTTATACGCAACCTAGGGAAATAGTAAAACTAGAAATAACTTAATCATCGCTGTCAATTTGTGGATTGACAGCGACTCAATTTTTATCAATGATTTTTGAGTCAATAGAAAAACATAGGCGCTGACGACTTTATAAGTCAGTCGTAGGACTGGATTGCGCTAGCAATTTCTGGATCGGCAGCGACCGTAGAACTGATTGCGTTGATAATTTCTAGGTCAGCAGCGACGCAGTTTTCATCAATGATTTTCAAACCAACAATAGATGAATGCACTGAAGATTTTATATGTCAACTATAGAACTAATTGTGCTGACAATTTCTGGGTCAGCAACGATGCAATTTTCATCAGCGATTTTCAAATCAATAGTAGATAAGTACGCTGATGACTTTAGGCGTCAACTGTAGAACAAATTTTGCTGATGATTTATGTGTTATTAGCGACCCAGTTTTCGCTGATGACTTCTTGTGACAACAACGACCTAGTTTCGTTGATGAATCCCATATCAGAAATGACTTGACTGATTTCATCGACGATCTAGTCTAAATCTCAACAAAACTCAAGAATTAAATATTAGGACGCCCGTGAGTGGCCACACTTAAAACAAAAAGAAATGTAATGATGTGATGATGTTCATTGTATGATTATATAATGTGTGGAACACTTGAATGTGAACATGTGAATTATTTGAATATATATGATGATAGTTATATAGTTGTTTGATACGAGTATGTTGATTATGATCATGTGATATGTCAAGTGGTACGACCGGAATCGGACCTTCGACCAGACAAAGACACTATACAAGAGGAATAGAGAGTTGGTTTTCCACCCTCTTTTAGCATAATATTAATTCTCTGAAATGAATCTGTTATAAAGGATCTGTTACCATTTTGTGTGAATAATGAATCGTTCATAAAATATAGGATTGGATTTTGATAATTAGCTTTGACTAATGAAATCTTAAAGGGATGACCGGGCTTGGACATGATGATTAGCTATGACTAATGATATCCAAGATGGATGATCGGGTTGAGTATTGTGATTAACTACGATTAACAACAACCGAGATGAATGACCAGATTGAGCATTATGATTAGCTTTGGTTAATGGCATCCAAGATGAATGATCGGGCTAAGTATTATAATTAGCTTTAGCTAATGGTATCCAAAATGGATGATTGGGTTTGAATATTATGATTAGCTATGGCTAATGACATCCAAGATAGATGATTGAGTGTGTATATTATGATTAGCTACGGCTAATGGTATCCAAAATAGATGACCAGGTTTGAATATCGTGATTAGCTACGACTAATAACATCCAAGATGGATGACCGGATGTGTATATTATGATTAGCTACGACTAATGATATCTAAAATGGATGATCGGGTCTGAATATTGTGATTAGCTATGGTTAATGGCATCCAAGATGGATGACCGAGTGGGTATATTATGATTAGTTTTGGCTAATGGTATCCAAAATGGATGATCGGGTTGAAAGTCATAATTAGCATCAGCTAAGGGCATCCAAGAGGGATGACAAGGTTTGAATATTGTGACTAGCTACGGCTAAAGACATCCAAGATGGATGACCGGATGTGTATATTATGATTAGCTTCAGCTAATGGTATCCAAAATGGATGACCGGGTTGAAAGTCATAATTAGCGTCGACTAAGGGCATTCAATAAGGATGACAGGGTTCAAATATTATGATTAGCTATGGTTAACAACATTTGAGATGGATGACCGGGTTGGAACAATGCATATAAACTTATTTAGTGGTTTTGTAAAGGATGACCAAAATAAAACAAAACAAAATAATTTTGGCAAATGAATTAACTCCGTCCCTACCACTCCTACGGAGAGTTTGGGACTTGTGAGCAAGGATAATATAGTTGGAGAAATAATAAGGGTTGTATTATGTATTATAAAGAGTAATGAAAAGATTATACTTATTTGGGCTATAAACGGAAAGTAATGTTATTCTTCTTTTAGTTATTTATCATCATGTTTTGAATTGTTTATAATTCTTATATTCATTTTTGTACTGTAACAGTGACGTCACACCAACAAGGTGCATATGGAATCTTGTTCCACAGGTCCATATGTTTTAGAATAAATTATCTATTCACATGTTGTAAGGTGTTATGTATTTTGTATGAACAAATGTACTAGTTGTGTAATTGTCGTTCAACACTTTTGTATAAACTAGTGATGATAACGAGGTTAGAACAAGAATGCGAACTTATGAATATGTTAATATGATGTAATGTAAACTTATGAATATGTAAATATAATCTTATGGGTATGTGTATCAAGTACCCATTTTATAGGGATGTTGATTTACAAATTTTTGGAATGTTATCGTGAGAAGTATCGAGGATGAAAAGGCTTACAAAAAAAAAAATTACCATCAATTTCGATCATGTAATGATAAGAAATCTCGAGTCATTACATAAGGACTCAATATAGGTTTTTATAGATCCTGGTCATGTTAATTTACCTCATAGAGTATGAAGGATGATGTTGTAGGCATTTGTGGTGAGTGGAGTTGTAGTATCTCGTGTGAGTTGTTTATATAATTGGTGGAGTAGTTGGTGCTTACAATTGATTGTGGTGTATTACTTGTTATTGATGGAGAGGTTAGTGATTGGTAGGTGTTCATGGAGGTGACATGCTGGTAGAAAATTGATGTTAGTGGATAGAGATAGGCATCATACTAACAATGAACAAGTAAAGGAGAATACATCATCGTATAGAATGCCTATGAACTCATCACTGTGCATTGTGGTGTGTGTTAGTAAATAAAAATTCCCAAGGTACTGATTGAGGCCCAAATAGTTTTTTCAGGGTTAAATTAGAAGAGAAAAGAAGATGATGTGATTGCTTAAATGGTTAGCCTATTTAATCTTTAACCTAAACAACATGACCTGACATGGTTAGCTCGTTTGGGATTTAACTTAAACAACTTAACTTGACATGGTCAACCAATTTGGTGGACTAAAAGAATAACTAAAAAAAAAAGGCAGGGATAGAACTAAAATGGAAGAGAGAAGATTTTGGCTAGTGCATGTAGTATTGGGCCATACCCACCATTTTTTGGTAGTGCGTGTGGATCACCCCTAGCTTCAATTATGGCTTTCCTTGGTATTTATGAAATCATATCGTCGAGATCTTTTTGGTGGTGTTGTGCATACATTAATTGAAGCTTTAATATAAATTTGGCATCCCCCCCCCTCTCTCTCTGTCTCTCTCTCTCTCTCTCTCTCTCTATCTCTCTCTCTCTCTCTATCTATATCTCTCTCTCTCTCTCTCATGTTTAGCTTCCACACCAATTTTGTCCATATATATAGTTTCTTTTTCTTGTTTTCTATAGAAAACTTGTGCTTCCTTCTAAGTTTTTTTGGGGTAAAAAAGATATTTTTAGGTAACGTTTGGTGATATCTCGGGATAGAGGAGATGAAGATAGTGGAAACAAGACAAAAGAGGAGACATGATATATATATATATAAAAAATAAAATTCAAAGACTAGTTATAAGTGGGAGAGTTGGAAAAATGTGTTTTCGAATTCTTTAAATAAAAAAAAATTATAATTAAACACAAAATCATATTTTTCATTTTATATAGACAAATGTTTTTAGATTTAGAAAATAGATATGTTTCTACTTATGAACACGACCTTGGTGTTTCACTCCAACATTACATCCTATATAGAATAAGATATTATTTTCATTCTAACACCACCACCTATATAACATAATTGTAAAATTCCGAAGATTGATTAAAAAAAATCCAAGGCTTAAAGTCTAAGCCAAAACTAGGTTGCTAGTTAAACCGATTATAACCTAACAAAACTTGTTCTACTAGATTAGGTTTTTAATTATTCAAGTGACCTGGCCAAACCTGATCGAGTAAACTATAAACCAACAAATATTAACAACAATATTACTTAAAGTGAAGAAACTTGTGTTTTTTAATTATGGATTGTGATGGTTATCATTTGAATATTTGAGACTTTAAGTTTAATATATTTGTTCATTCAAAATTTTAAGTCTTTAAATTTTTAAAATTTTCATTAATTAAAATTATATTGAAATTTAGCCATACTTAAATTCAACATATTAAATCACTTTTAATATAGTATGTCATTGTCTCACTAGGTTAACCTAGGGACCCAAGCCCTTTTCGGGTCAACCTTTAAGTAGAGTTTGACAATTATGCTATAAATTAAAAGGTGAATGGATAATAGTATATATATTAGATAGAGTGCCTGTGCTTTGCTGTGAGCTTGATAAAAATATTTTTTCAACAAAAAAATATACGAGTATTGTTAACGTGTTTTTTTTTGTCAAGAAAAACTTTAATTGTGAGCTACAATGTTGTTGTGTGTGTTTAATATAATAAATAAAATATTATATGTTCTAGCAAATGTTAAAAAAACTTTAATGCTAATCAAATATTGCATCATCAAGCTAAGAGAAAGATGTATTTTAAGATATTTGATCTAACGATGCATAAAGCTTTTAATTTTTTTTTGAAGTGTACAACAATAAAATTTTGTTTTTAAGGAAAGCAATAATCTAAATCAAATTAAAAATAATAATTTTATTGTGTACTTTCTAATTCTCTTGTTAATATATTTATCTTAAACAAAAAAAAAAGTTTTGTTGGCTCGGATTCTTAATTCAATAAATATTGTAAGCAATTAGAATAGATATAAAATAAAATTAATATAATTGAAATAAAGGTTAAAAAGGCATCTCTCCATTTTTCTAATAAAAAAAGTTTTGATAATTTCAGTGTGAGCATATTAAAAAAAAAAAGAATAACACACCATTTGCACATTGTCGAGAGGATTTTCTTAGGTCTCGTTTGTTTGACGGAAAGTGGTTTCCTGAAAACCACTTTGTAAACTTTCATGTGTTTGTTTGTCATTAGGAAAGTTGGTCAACGAAAAACACTTTCCAGTCAAAGAAAAATTTGGCTTAGTTTCCAGGAAAGTGTTTTCCTTTTATTTTGGGGGGAAAACACTTTCCAGAAGTTGTGAAAAATTTAGAAATGTCATATTATTTGCTGGTTATATCAAATTTGGTCCTCAAACTTTTGATTGCTATATATATATTTTGTTTTGAATATTTTTTTTTTCAATTTCATCCCTTAAGATTTGATTTTTGTATTAACTTTGGTCCTCATTTTTATAATTGTTATTTGCTTTTTCCTTATTATTTTTTAATTAAAATTTTTTATCTATCAAATTTGATCTTCATTCTTTTGATTGTTACTTATTTTATTTGAAATAATTTATGAAATTATTATTATTATTAATTTAATTTCTTCATCTTTTAATTTTTTTATTTGTTAGATTTGATCTTTATTATTTTGATTCTTATTTATTTTATTTGAGATCATTTATGAAATTATATTTTTTTTCAATTTCATTCTCATTCAACTTTTAAATTTGTAAGATTTGTTCCTCATTATTTTAATAAACTTGAAAAAAATAAAACATTAATAAGTTATTTTCCAGCTCATTTTCCATGACATAACCAAACACTGGAAAGTGTTTTCCAACTTATTTTCCATTACATTACCAAACAGTGGAAAATAATTCACTTTCCCATAATTCACTTTTTCAGAATTCATTTTCCAAAAGAAAACTACTTTCCAGCAAACAAACGGAGCCTTAATCTTTTTCTTGAAGGCATGTGGAGGAAAGACAACAACAAAAAATAATCTTGAAAGACTGTGTAGAAAGAGGGCTTGATAATATTATTAAAAATAAATGACATGATAAAAAAAGAGAAGGAAAATATGAACCATATGTAATGAAATAATAACATGAATATATTTTAGATAATTTAATTTTAATGAATTCAAATTAAAAAGAAGAAAAATCAAAGACATTTATAAATAAAGCCACGATGGGCTTGCAATCATGTCATTTGCCCATCTTTTTACTTGAAAAAAAAAAACAAATAGATGATGCATTGTGCTAGACGGCGCATCACCTTCTAGTATGATCATTGATTACCTCAGATGATCAGAAAGTCGAGTTAAGACGCATTCAACAAACAAAACCCAGTTTTCAACCCTTTTTCTTGTAAAAAACACCTCAAACACTCAATGAGCCAATTAATAAGCTCAAACTAGCCTTTAATCTCCTAAAAATAAAAAAATTAACCAAAATTTTAAAAAACATTCCAGAAGCCCGTTCTACCTTTCACTCTAAGATAGAGGGTTAAAAACACTACAATGGAGCTTCTATTGCTAAATGGAACCCATTAACGTAAAAAAATAGCTTTTTTGGTGGTCGGATTATGGAAAACCCTAGGTTACTCTCTACTCCTTTGTTTCTTGGTGACATTTTTTGGTACTCTCTTGTCATTGGTTAAATTGAAGGACTCCAATGTAAACCAAATATTTAAAAGAAAAACATAAAAATTCAAGAATCAAGGACCAAAAATGAAAAAACAAAAACTTTTTAGACTAAAAAAAAAGGCCCTCAATGCATAGTGAAAAAAAACGAGGCTAGATATTTGTTCTAGTTTCTAATTCAATCCTTAACGTTTCAATTATTTCCAGTCAATAAAATTGAATTTGATTTTGCCAAATTGAACATTAAATCAATGTCGAAACTTATTATTGACATCACGAGAACCCCATGTCAAACCATCCAAAACAAATCATCCAACTTTATCCCAAATCAACTTAATACGAAAGGAACAGATTGAGAAAAAAAGACTAAAACAATTTAAAGGATCACTAAAAATGAAAATAAAAACATTGTGGGTAACTCTTGCAATCAATAGTTGATTGGATCTTTCTTCTATGTTGCATTTTCATCTCTTTCTTCCTAATATCTCTTCAACCTTGCATTGTCTTGTGCTTTCATTATCTTAAACAACATTTTCTAATTTATTGAGCATTAATTTTATGAAATCAAACTATAATTATTGCTAGAAATAGCAATAAAATAAATAAGAACTAAATTTGACATTATGGAGACTAGATTTAACATAAAAGAAATGATGGATCATATTGTTACTCATTTTTGAACCCCATGTGCTGGAGACGTTGTATACCTCTTTTGAACTGAGTGTAGGAGTTTAACTCATGTTTTCTGGAGGATTGACAAAAGCAGAGAAAGACATATTTTTTTCGAAACCCTGTTTGAGCTATTTTCTACTCTTTTTATCCTTCCCCTTTGCTGCAAAAATCGTCAGGTTTTCTTATATTGATCAGGAGTCTTCATAATGGTAAATTTGTTTCTTTTTTATCTGGTCTTTAAGGTTGGCTAAATCCCTCATAATTTGCACTAAAAAAAAAGAAGAAAAAAAAATTGTTTATGCTGCTGTCGCAATTTTTTTGTTCCAATTTAGGTTCTGATTCTAACTTGGTTTCGTACGATATTTGACCATCCTAGCTATATTCTGTCACTCATGACATGTTAAAGAATCGACCTACACCTTTATTGGGTCCTAGGGGTCGCTGTTCTTAGGACAGACTCTTAGTCAGATTTGGATGCTCGGCATTGTCAGATCAAGAAAAACATTTTTGACCAACCAGATCCCTGCCAGATTCTGTTATCTAAAATGATTTTATCTCACTTTAAGTCCTTCATCAAAGTTATAGTCCGGGACACGTAGATGAATTTAAGCTTTTTAATTGCTTGATTTGGATATCAGAAGTTCAAGATATTCCTGTTTGAAGTCTAGCATGAAAACATAGAATCTTGTCGCGAGAAAGTTTCCAACCGAGTTTGGTTGCAATTATGTTATTCAAAATGAATTTATCTCACTTCAAATCCTTCATCAAAGTTGTAGTCCGGGACACGTAGATGAATTTGAGCTTTTGAATCGCTTGATTTCGATATCAGAAACTCAAGATATTCCAGTTTGCATATCTAGTGTGAAAGCAGGGATTCCTGCCGCGAGAATGGATTTTGCCAAGTTTGCAGGGACACAATTGCAAGATGTTTAAAGATTGAAGACCAATTGCAGGCCAATTTGAAGCCTTTTTATGCACCAAGGACCAAATGGAAAAGGTGTTAAAATAAGGGAGTTAATTGAAGATAAAATTAGAAAGAAAGTTTGCCAGATAAAGAAATTGAAGAACAGATATTCGATCAGAAAAGGAAAATAGGGGAGCTAATCACGTTTTGCTCTCATCAGAAAAGGAAAATAGGGGAGCTGATCACATTTTGCTCTCATTTTTACGATTGTCATTTTGAGAACAACCCCTCCCCCGGTCTGATTTCTTTCCTGCACAAACTTTCCTGGCTGAGTTCTTTCCTTTTTTCTCTGCAAATTCCTGTTGTTTTTCTTTATCATCACGCCTGATTTTCGGAGCTGCAACCCCGTTTTTATTGCCTCATTTCAAAGGGAGCAGCTAGTGCTTCATGGTCACAGCTATGAAAGAAAAGAAAGGAGTTGTACCACCCTTTGATCAATGGAAACTAATTGCTGAAATCAGAATAGGAATCAGAATATTTTAGTTTTCTTTTTGCATTTTTTTACTGCAAATCAGCAGGGATTTGCATCATAGAATTAATGCATTGAATCTTTCCTAAATAGAGATATGTTAGACTATATATAAGCCCCTCTAATGACCTAGCAAGGGGGCAGAAAAAGAAAGGAGAGAACAGAGAAAAACGAGAAAAGAAAAACAAGAAGAAATGAGAGAGGCAGGTAGAGAAAGCCATAAGAACGACATTGTCGAAAGCAAGGAAAACAGAGGCAAGGGCTACAACTCCACCAGCACAACACGCCTTCATCGCCATCATCTTTGTCATCTCGAGAGAAAGCATCAACAGAAGGAGAGAAAACGAACAGAGACCAAAACCGGCATGGCCATCGTTTTCGATGTCCCTAGAAGCAACAACCATTAGCTGAGCGCAGAAGCTTCAGCACCTGTCGTCTTCGTCCGTCTCAGCGCTAGCTTTCAAGAAAAGGAAAGCAGAACAGAGAAGAAGGGAAAGAGAAGAGAAGAAAACAGGGAGAAGAAAGGAGAAAGAGGCAAGCAACACATGAGAACGCCAGACGAACGTAGACAACAGAGGACTGAAAAAAAAGGGCATCGCCAACAGACTAGGTAAGCTGTCTTTTATTCCCAACTTTTGCATGCATTCTTAGTTGCATTTGTTACTGTTCAAGTGAAATTTAATTCACTTGAATAGTAACCGGGCAAGGCATGTGTATTTTTTTTGTGTATTTTTTTTGTATTGTAAAAATAGAAATCTCGTATGTAGAATACCCGGTTTTCGACGCAATGTGACAAATATACATGTATATAAAAAAATATTTTCTTGTGTGTTACATACGGCCAATACCCTAACATGTTTTAAACGCTTTTTTTTTTTATACAAAAAATATTGAAAGTTTTCGAAAATGTGTTTTCGCATGGATTTCTTAAACACAAAAAAAAAATTATTTTCTTGCATTTCTGGATTTTACAACATGTTTGTAAAACTCCAAAGGGTATTGGCCAATATTCCAAAAAATATAAAAATCTTATTTTGGGGGGAATTCATCTATTATTCACCGCTAATGTTTGGATAAAGAAATCCTTAAAGGACGAATATCCAAAATATTATTGGAAATAATTTGATATTATTCACTGTTAATATTTGGATAAAGAAACCCTGAGTGGTAAATATCCAAAATAATTTTCTAGGAATAATAAATCCTCACACTTCCTTGATTATAATCGAGGACATTTCAATTTTGTTTTACTCCACGGTTTACGAGTCGTGAGAGTATAAAACACTAAGGCAAAAATAAGCTTTTAAAGCGTCCTAGATTTCTAAATTTTTGTCCCTCCTCCTTGTGATTTACGAGTCGCAAACTGACACGACCAACAGATTGATGTCTTTTCCCAAGTGTAGGAGTGTCGAAGTAATAAATAACCCGGCAAGACCGGGGTCGAACCACAGGGAGGTTAATTGTATAAATTATAAGCAACAATAATACAACAACAATAGTAACAACAATAACAATAATAATAATAATAATAATAATACTAGTAGTAGTAGTAGTAATAGTAATAATAGTAATAGTAGTAGTAATAATAATACCAATAATACTATTAATAATGATAATAATAAAGATTAAGAAGAAGAGGAAGTTGATGAGAACTTTGAGATGTAAGATTAACGTAAGGATTCAACAATAATAACAACAAATGTCAAGGTTAGAGGATCCACTAATGGTATTTCAAACAAGTATAGTATAAACTCTTATTATTCAATTGGAAACCACACACAAAGGAGGTTCCAATCAGATTATAAATTGTTAACAT
>Ga0307515_10003540_pt1 | contig 32829 bp, 24 predicted proteins | sample 17_EM_MG_FD_194513 | JGI IMG/M metagenome (GOLD analysis project Ga0307515, IMG submission 194513) | Populus trichocarpa ectomycorrhiza microbial communities from riparian zone in the Pacific Northwest, United States - 17_EM | ecosystem: Host-associated > Plants > Roots > Unclassified | place... | reverse complement strand
TAGATTAGCGCGATAGAGGTTTAAACTTAAAGACGAAGACAAGTTAAGAGTTAACCTAAGACACCTAGCGTACTATACATTGGTATGGATTGCATATGTGGATAATATATACGACATGCATAAAAACCTAAAAGAAAAGAACCGAAAATACCCTATAAGAATATATTGGGCACTAGATAAGAAATGGTTTAGGAATACTAAGTATATATACGGCTGGCATCCTATAAAAGTTTAAGAATAAGGGGACTTAATACTTTAACTAGGAAGATTCCTTACGGAAGAATGCCTAGATAGATAATAATAGTGGGAATATTTAGAGAATACCTATCTATAGCACATTAAAGATAAAAAGTAAATTAAGTATTGGCCTAAGTTAGACCAAGTATAAATAGGATTAAGTAGCCATTAGTTAGGAAAAGTAGAGGCCTATAGGACTAGAGGGAACCAGTGGTAAAGCCTTAGACCCTTAAAGGAATTTAAGAACAACACCTAAATTTATAAGTTAAATGGCAAGATTAACAGTTTAAGGCATTAATAGATAGTGGAGCAATAAGGAACTATATCTCGCTAGTAGCAGTTAAAAGAATAGGATTACTATATAGGAAAAAGGAGCATCCTTATCTATTAGTGACAATTTTAGGAGATCCGATAGCCTATAGAGGAGGTATTATTAATCTTAAAACAGAACCTATTTAGTTAACTATTAAAGGGAGATAGATTAAGATGTCTTTCAATATATTACCATTAGGGAATAATAAGGCAGTACTAGGAATACCTTAGTTATAGGAATACAATCTAAGGATCAATTGGATTACAGGTTAGGTCGATATTAGGGATACTTGACGCCGTAAGATGTGATAACAAGCCAAGTTAGTATAGTACTAAGTAGGAGCGACCTACGAAGAAACAGAAAAAGGGCTAAGCTATGTACTAAAGAGATACCATAAGTATGGCAAGAAACTATAGTTACTAGAAAGTGAAAAGCTGTTAGAGTATACAGCATAGGACTATAAGATAGAATTGGAACTAGGAATAAGTTTAAGATTCTTTCCAATCTATAAGCTTACTAAAGAAGAAGGTAAAGCATTAAAAGAGTTTATCTAGGAGAACTTACAAAAGGGATACATTAGACCATCGCAATCATTAGTGGGCTATCTAGTACTATTCGTACTAAAGAAAAATGGCAAGCTAAGGCTGTGTATTAACTACAGACAGTTAAACAGCATTACTAGAAAGGATAGGTATTCTTTACCCTTAATTAGTAAAATCTAAAATAGGATAGGTAACGCGCAAATCTTTATAAAGATAGATCTAAAATAGGCGTACTATTAGATTAGAATTAAGGAAGGCGATAAATAAAAGGCAGCCTTTAGGTCAAAGGAAGAACTATATAAACCATTAGTTATGCAATTCGGACTTATAAATATACTAGTAACATTCCAGAAGCAAATTAACAACGTATTAGGAGAACACTTAAATGAGTTTATTATGGTATATCTTAACGATATTATTATCTACTTAATAACTAAGGAAGAACACGAGAAACACGTTAAATGGGTTTTAAAAAGACTATAAGAAGAATAGATGCTAGTAGCAATTAAGAAATGCGAGTTCTTTATAAGGAAGACCGATTTTGTTAAATTTATTATTAAACTAGGCAGGTTAAGCATGGACCTAAAGAAGATTAAAGCTATAGTGAATTGGCAAGAACTAGAGAACGTTACGCAGTTAAGATCGTTTTTAGGGTTTTGCAATTACTATAGGAGGTTTATAGCACAATAGTTAAAGAACATTAAGCCATTTACTTAATTAATAAAGAAAGAGGAACTATAGGTATAGGCAAAGGAGTAAAAGAAGTTGTTTAAAGAACTTAAGAAGTTATTTACCTAGGAACTAATCCTTAAAATCTATTAACTAGGACTAGAGATAGTCGTTAAAATAAATATATTAGACTTTATACTAGGAGTATACTTTATATAGAGACATAAAGATGGATAGCATTTAGTGGCATACTACAGTCGGAAGATAACACTACTAGAGTTAAACTATAACATCTATAACAAGGAGTTATTAGGTATAGTTGCAGCACTAAAGGAATAGAGAGCATTCTTGCAAGGTATAGAAAAACTATTTATAGTTAAGATAGATTATAAGAACCTAATAGGATTCCTAATAACAAAAGAACTTAACTAAAGATAGGTTAGATGGGCAGAAACGCTTATAGATTACTATTTCGAGATTTAGCATACTAAGGGTATAGACAATGTATAAGTAGATACGTTAAGCAGAAAGACTAAACTATAAAATAACGAAAAGCCATTAGGGGCTTTACTGCGAAAAGATATAGATAGATTAATTAGGTATAATTATCTAAAGATTATAGTAACTTAAGAGGACGAGTTAGAAAAAGTCTATAAGACACTAAAAAGCTTTTAGGTATAAAGAATTTTAGAAGCATAGCTAGAAGATCCACAGACGGATATGTACGAAAATTGAGAAGTAAAGTACATCCTAAGAAGCATAGCAGAGCACTTTATAGAAGACTTCTATAAGGGATTAACTTAAGGACATAATAGAGCTATGGGCTTAGTGTTAAAACTCTAAGAGGAGTATATTATTAACGGAATTTAAAGGATAGCTAGAAAGGTCACTAGAGAGTGTTTAAATTGCTAAAGGAATAAACTAACAAGGTATAGGCCATATTGAGGGCTATAACCTATTAAAATACTAGAGAGACTATAGGAGGTTATATTATAGGACTTTATTATTAAGTTGCTAAAATTAAAAGATCCTATTACTAGATAAGATTATAACGTAATCTTAGTAATAGTAGATAAGCTTACGAAGTGGGGATACTTTATAGCGTATACAGAAGAAATATTAGTAAAAGATATTACTAGAATCTATATTAAAGAAGTATTCGCAAAACATAGAGCACTAAGTAAGATTATATTAGATAAAGATCTAAGATTTATAGTAGTATTCTAGGAGGTGTTCTTAGCGGAATAAGGAGTTTAAGTAGTAACTTCTACCGTATATTATCCGCAGACAGACGGTTAAACGGAAAGATTAAATTAGATACTAAAGCAGTATTTAAGGTACTATATTAATCACGCACAAAATAATTAGGTATTATTATTACCAGTTATATAGTTTATATATAATATAACACCATAAAAAGGAATAGGTATATTACTATTTAAGGCGAATTATGGATATAAGCTAAGAATATTATTATCGCCACGTTAAGCAAAGAAGATAAGTAGCACGGCTAAGCAAAGAATGGAGACACTAATAAATCTTTATAAGAACCTTACAGAAACAGCTAAGGTAGTATAGTAAAGAATAAAGAAATACTACGACGCTAAGAGATCTAAGGGACTAGATCTTAAGGAGGGAGATAAAGTATAGCTACTATATAAAAACTTTAAAAGTTAATAACTAAGTAAGAAATTGGACTACGTTAGACTAGGACCTTTTAAAATTATTTAGAGGATTTTACCGGTTACGTTTAAGTTAAACCTACTAGCTAAAATAAAAATCTACCCTATATAGTATATCGTAATACTAGAGCTAACATATAGGAATATTAAGCTACTAGTTTACAAAGCAGACACGTATAGAGGATAAGAAGAAGACAAATAGCAAGTTTTAAAGATTATTAGTTACGAGGACGTTAATAATAAAATATAGTATAAGGTTAAGTAGATAGGCTATAAAGAGACTACCTAGAAACTACTAGAGAATTTAAAGAACGCTATAGGAAAGGTATAGGAGTATCGGAAGAGAATAGGTTAGGTAACATTAATAAGGGAAAATCGCTAAAAAACGAGTTACCTAAGGGGGACCTAGGAGGAGCGACTACTGAACTACTTGGAGTTATTTCCTTTGCCAATTAAAGAGAATCCGTTTTTTTATCGCCAAGTTGTAACGTGGCCCGCCTCCACGTCGCCATACGGCCAAAAAGACTGAGAGTGCTTGCGAACTTGTCGCAAGCGCGGCGGGACCTAATATATATACTCTTACACAAGTTCTAGTAAACCTTATTCTATAAGTTTCTACTCCTTAGAACGAACCTTCTTATAAACCTTCTTAAGACAAAGAAGACAGGCAGAAGCAGAAAGACGAGCCTTAAGGGCACGCTGTTAAGCAGCTGCAGCCTCTTACTCCGCTTCCCGTGAATAACGCAGTTTATTTAGGGCGCTCGAAAGCTTACCATTAAGCTTCGCAGCAGTAGATTAAACACGAGACCCTATAACAAATTACTTAGGGAACTTAACGACTATTAAGAGTTATAGGACGTATATACTTAGCGTTAGAAATAGAACGAATATCGCAAGACGATTAAACATTTAATTTAGTGCACTCCGAATAAGAAGAGGGTTACCAAGATAAAGGACTCGCCAACGTAATATAAACTAACCCCTCTTACATACAACGAGAATACGGAGATAGTATAATTTTACCTAGCAACAGTATTAAAGCAATAGTGTAAGTATAACGCTGCACCTGTAAGGACAAAGGAGGTTTAGAAACCTTAAAAGGCATTATAAGTAATAATGTCAACCAAATTAATCAGACGGACATCACACCTCTAGTAGACAACTTAGAGATACTAGGTATCTTTAAGGACGAAGATAAAGAGGAGGGAAATGGTATTACGGACGCTTTAAGTACGATGTTATAACTACTTAAAGAGGAGTTAAAAGAAGCTAGTTAGTTAATATAGGCACAGTCTAGGATAAAACTAGTAGAACTATATAACAAGGAATAGTAACTAAGGTTATATAATGTAATACGTAAGGAACGCGAGGTACGGGAGGAACGTTACGTACATTATATATATTACGTATATTACGTACAAGGAGGATTTCCTAGAAGTACGGTTGTATATTTAAAGGACCACAGTCCCTACTCTAGATAGTTCTTTCCTTATAGTAATTCTTAGAATATAATTAGAGTTAATCTATTAGGCAACTACTCCACCAGTTATTATTACGTTGTTAACTTTATACATTACCTATACACCTAGCCCATTGACAGGACCCACCGTAGTACTTACTATAAGGTTCCGTTATAAATAAGGGAAAAACCTAGGTATAATCTTCTAGCTAGTCTTACGCGCTCCGCCTTTGCCTAGCCTATTTACCTTTATAATATATCTACCTTTTATACTATACTTTTAAGGTATCTTAAAATGCCTAGGGGGTAGTAAAAGGATTTAGTAATTCGCTTATATACCGCCTTTAGCTTAGTAGGGATATTTAGTCCCTAAAGGGCTAGAAAGGAGTATACCTTCCTATATCCTTCTATTAGATCTTATACGCTATCTAAAACTATTAAATTACTTCTTAGTATATAAGCTATTATACTACTATATATAGGCCCCTACTTATAAAAAGTATTTAGGTAATATTATATATACCTACCTTAGTAAATAGCTAGTCTTTTACTATATAGTAGTTGCAAAAGAGTATTATATAGCGTACTAACTATATAGGCTAGCTATACGTATAGTATAATATAATATAGTATAGTATTTAGGATATAGATGCTTACTAGCTATATATTTAGTCCTAAAACCTCTATTTATAGTAAAAGGATAGTTATAAATTCTGCCTTTATCTGTCCTTTATATAGGGGGAGAGTTAGTATTAACTATAGAGTACTCTATATAGTTGCTCTTTATACTTTTACCGCTTCATTTTAGCGTTATTTCCACTTAATATCTATCTATCTTGCGATATATGTAGTAGATCTCCACTTATACTAGTAGCCCCCTATCTTATATTGCCGTGGCGCTCTACTAGCATAGCGCTAGGTCTCCGCTTAGTATTATAGTAACTTCTATATTTTCTATTCTCTCTCTACCACTTATAGGTAGAGGGCTTCTTAGCTTATAAGCTTAGGCGTAATACCCCTTTAGGGGGCCCTTGCTCCTTATATACGTTCTAGTATTTAGTATATCTCCTTCTTTACTAGGTAGCATTATACTATAGATGCTCTTTATATAGCGGTTGCTTCTATATATATATCTAGTAGTAGTATTACTACTTCGCGTTCTAGTACGGTACGTAAGGCCCTTTTATAGGCCTTATAATTCTATATAGGTATTAGTTTTATAGCTTCCCTAGTAGCACTAGGAAGCTTTTCGCTAGTAGTTTACCGTTTAGTTCTATACCTCAGATCTAGGCGCCGTATAGCATTATTAGCCTTACTACTACTATATATAGTAGTCGTGTTCGTCTAAATAAGGGTCCCTAGGTTAAGGCTATAATTTATAATACCGCTATAAAAGCCGCTGCTCCTTTATAAGTCGCCTATATAATATACACGTTCTAGTTTAGTTTAGCATCTACGTAGACCCTTAGGACCTTAAGGGTAGTTTCTTATTTGCCTCGCAGCCCTAGACGCTTACTATTAATACTAGGTCGTTATTTACCCACCTTTTCCTTATAAAGTAGATAAGCTAGTATTTATCTAGTGCAAATTTAACGCTGTGTCGTTTTGCCTATGCGATACACCTATCGTGTGCCTGGTTTAGTTTTAATAATTAAAAGATTAAATAAAATAGTTCTTATAGTAATAAATCGTATACTTTTACTTAAAGAAAACCACCTTATTTCTCTTTAATTAGTTACTATAAGGAAAGTTGTTATTTTCTTTAAGTATATAAGTTTTACTAAGTATATTAGAGTTGAAAGCTTTATAAGGAGAGGGCTTAGTTAATTAATATGAGGTGACAAGCTCCGCACCACTCAGCCACAGCACAAACCTACAAAAGGTAAGCGAGTGACTGGCAAGATGCCAGGCACGGCTGTGCGGAACAATACATATAGGCGAGGTGACTTCGTCACCTGACAATTAAGTTGATTAAATCAATATTACAACGGTTGCAATTGGATTCAACTAGCGTAGTAGTTAGTAATTATCACCAGTCTTGGCAAGGTGTTGATGCTGGAGGGCCTATCTAGCGACGGCTAGATCGTTTTCTACCGTCGTTCCTTTCACTCCTGCCCTCAATATAGGCCTATCGCTAGTCTTGGCATGGTGTTGAGTCACTTTCCTGCCGTGTATGTCCTGTCCCTTCCTTCTGCGGGCGCTCAACTGCCCATCTACTATATTAATTATGCCTTCCTTGTCCCACGATCCTACCGCCATTGAAACTCCAATTATATCAGGTTGTAGTCGTGCGCGATTGGCAGTAAGGAGCAAGCCCGTGAGGCCAAATGTACGTTCGGGGTTTGACGATATTGGTGCGGATGACGGCGCGGGAGAGAATGATCCGGATCGGAATAGCAATACTAACCAAGAGACCATTATCAGTGATCAAGTCCCCAATAATAAAGACACTTTGGCGGTCTCTGACGCCTATAGACAACTCTCCTTCGGGTTCTGACGTTGAATCGAATGGCGCTAGCAACGACGATAAAGTCTCGGATAGTCATACTGCTTATCAGCAAAAGGCAACTGCACGGTGGAAAGGTAGGGCGAATGCGACTTTCAGATAGGTTAGATATAGAGAATATACCAAAGTTCATGTGTATACCCCCCACCAAACAAGCTTAGATCCTTCCTCTTCAAGTTAGAATATCACGTGTGTTTGACTTGTTTACACCCAAATCGCGAAAACAACACCGCACGCCTATACCTAAATTAACACCTCGCATTTGCCTTACCTTCTTATCCAAGAGCCTGCAATTACAGAGCGCCGTCACGGTCGCCCGGCTGGCTCTATGGCTGGCTCTACAAATCGCACTAATAACTCTACTCAGCGGGAGATTTCAGCATTCGAACGACCCGTAGGCGGGCGCGGGTGTGGGTGCAGAAACGGGCGCGGAAGTGGGCGTGCTCGTAAAGGCAATCTACAGACGTTAAATAGAGGCAGCACCCAATCTAGTTCTTACAGCGCCTCGCAGAGCACTCCGCAGTCCTGCTAGTCATTAAGTATGGGCGCGTAGTGTTGTTTTCGCGATTTGGGTGTAAAACAAGTCAAACACACGTGATATTCTAACTTGAAGAGGAAGGATCTAAGCCTGTTTGGTGGGGGGTGTACGTATATGAACTTTGGTATATTCTCTATATACCGACTTATCTGAAGGTCGCATTCACCCTACCTTTCCACCGTGCAGCTGCCTTTTGCTGATAAGCAGTATGACTATCCCTAAAATTCCGAGACTTTATCGTCGTTGCTAGCGCCATTCGATTCAACGTCAGAACCCGAAGGAGAGTTGTCTATAGGCATCAGAGACCGCCAAAGTGTCTTTAATATTGGGACTTGATCACTGATAACGACTCGCTGGTATGGCTCTCTAGTTGATGACGATTCCACCAACGTCCTCATCTTCAGAATCATCCGCACCAACGTCCTCATCTTCAGAGTCGTCCGCATCGGCGTCCTCCTCTTTAGAGTCATCCGCACCAACGTAGGCGCTAGTATCTGTGCGGTCATCGGTGGTGTCGTAGTTGTTTAGTTTGCAATGCGTAACAATCTTCATAAGTGCGGAGGTACGGAGATTCTTATTGCCTTCGTACGCGCCCACTTTGCCGATGATGTACAAAGCGTCGCGCGCACGAGATAATGCGACGTTAAGGCGGCTAGGCTGAGTAAGAAACCCAGGGTATTTGTCGACGACGAGATCAGCAATAATAATAGAACGCTCTCCACCTTGAAAACCATCGAATTTCTGTACCAAGAGCTCGGAGAGCTGCCATTGTGGGTAGCGGTGCTGCAAATGGTTGATCGCCTTTTTGTATAGGCTGTATTGAGCTTGATACGGGCAGAGGATTCCGATGGTCTTAGGATGGAATTTTGCGCGAATAAGGTCTTCAACCAGATGCATTGCAATTACCAAGTTAATCTCATTGTGCTTAGATGAACTATTACCAAGGCACTCGGCGTTACTGTTGACGGCACTGATGAAAACAATAGAGGAACGGATCCCAAAACGCTTGTGGTTGAAGCTATGCAGGGTGAGCCTGGTAGGACGAGCGTCGCAGGATTGATGAACTCTGAGACGATTATGGTAGAAAATTGAACTGATTAGCGCATTGATTTCGCTATTAAAGCGATGCTGAGTCCCAAGGAGCACAGCATCGAGACCGCCCGTCTCTAAACGAGTAAAAAGAGCCTGGCCGATGACACTGTCAAAGCAATTCCTCTGGTCTCCCGCGAGGGTAATCGGCCGCAGTTGATTACTGTCGCCCACTAGAACAACGCCGCGGGCGTATGGATATCTGATCAGAAGGGGCCAGCTATCCGCTTCAATAGCCTTTCCAGCCTCGTCACAGAATATTAAAATTGGCTGGAATGCAGAATACAGCTTGAAGTCGGCTGCATTTGACAGGGTGGTGACAACTATGTCGGCGACAGAGAATGCATATGTGCGGAGCTCCCTAAGGAGGCTGCCGAAGTTGATTCTGTCCTCGTTCGTCCAATCTATGGCATGTCCTTGATTGTACTCTATGATCATATGGAGAGCATCACTGAAGAGCTGAGGATCAGTGTATTGGCAAGGCTCACTCGGATAATAGCCAGCAATGCGGAGCATCCAATATCCGTGGGACTCCCGGAGGAGCTGTACCCGCTTGTCGTTAACGCCATGGTGAGGATATCTATTAGCCGCTTGGATGTGTTCGATTGACTCCTTCACGAAACGCATGTCCTGCATGTCGACTAGTGCCATTTCATATAGGGCATGCGTGGCGTTCGGTTTTGAAGTATCAACAAAGCCGCGTTGAATTACTGATCGCTCGCTACCCCAAGAGTGGTAACGGATGACCATCAACTCGCGATCTTTTGGTAGCACCTGCTTCCCGTATTCACGAAGCTCGTTAGCGATACCATCCACTGCAGTGTTAAGAGGCGTCGTGATGAGAATTTGATGCTTCGTAGGAGCGGGCGGTATCTGTCGTGGCTTTGGTGACTTCGGCGTGCGATGACGAGGATAGCGCTTGTGGGGACCATCCTTTTTGACCTTGCCTTCCTCTTCCGAGAAATCTGAGTCGATCCACTGCTCTTTCTGAATGAGGGGCTGTATATATTTATCGTTAGCACTTAAGTTATCAAACTCGAAGGGCGCCGAGTCTTCCGCCGAAGGAAGGTTGGTAGTTATGTCTTGCTCTCCTGAATCTTGATGCGGGCGGAGTTCCCGGATGGATGTCATAGGATCGGAAAGCATAAATATCATTGATATGCGAGTGATGACATATGTTTTGCCAGTACCTGGAGGGCCAATAACAAGACCTAGCCCACCGGGTAGATTCTTGAGTAGATTAATAACTTCACGTTGATCCGCGTTAAATTGAGAACAAATGCGGCTAATAAGCTCTGTCGCGCGACCACCAAGCGTCTCAAAGGCGTTATACCGTTGTAGTGAATCGAATCGGTTAGCCTGTAGAAGCTGACGAATCTCATCTGGAGCGTGTTTCTGTAGCTCGCGTAAGGAGTTAAGCTGCCGCTTAATGACCGTGTCTGAAGAGCTAACTCGGATCTCAGCTCGCCTAGGTCGAGCATTGACGATGGCATGGCGAGCTTCTGTGGAAGTCTTGAAGTCACCTGTAAGGACACGCTTGCCAAGATTGAGATCCAAGTATTTACCCGCTTCTTTATCGAAAGGGCGAGTGAGGATGAGCGTGGTGTCATTAAGGCCGAACGGTTCCGTTACCCGAGCATGGAAATCTTGATCGCGAATCCTCGTGAATCCGACTTGGAGCTGAGTATCCGGTTGAAAACGGGCGGTCTTGTCGATGTCCGTCATGAACGCTAGGTAGATAGCATCGTTATTTGCGTGCAGTCGCATAATACGAAGGTCGCAACAGATGGCTGAGCCATCTGTTGCGCTGTTAAATTCATACTCTTGAACAATGCCAAAACCCTGCAGCGTGTAGTACTCTTGAAATGACTGGTATGATAAGACGCGACCCAGCTTGTACGAAGGCCGATCCATGGGCTCCTTCAGTTCTCCGAGCTGGATGTACTGTGCCCTGTCGTTGTAGAAATTGTCTAGTGGACAAAGCGCACGCTCAGTCATAAAGCGGTCATTTAGCAACTGAATCGTCCTTTGTAGACCCATCCCAGGGACGAGCATGGTAAACTCTTGTATGGTATCTGAGGTAAGATGGGCACGGATCGCGTCCAGTTTGTCATCAATCGGTTGACCATATCGAACGGCGTTGAAAAGATTTGACGCATACGGATGGCCAGGTTTATGGCGGAGGACCAGACGCCAGTACTGATATCCTGGAGCATTGAGCCAACGGAAGAGCTCGTCTGCAGAAACGTGAGGAAACATTGGCTGAAGCTGCCGAATATCTGCTGGAGTACGGTCAACAATCTTAGTAATTTGTATTTCACCGTCTAGATTGCCGGGTACAAATCGGTAGTAGCTAGAGGCCGTTTGCTGACTCCCTTGCTCGTTAGTCCAGTGGACTGTGATGGCTAACTCAAGGTACGAATGGTGTTGATCATGAACAAATGGACGCAGTTTGATCTGTAGTGGCTCTTTGCATTGAGGATTATTAGGATCCTTTAGTAAGTGACCGACAGAGAGACTGCTGCTGCCCATAATAGAATGCAGGACAGCGCGAAGGGGCACGGCGGGTTTCTCGTTAGCTGGCGCCATTATTTTGTAATTGAAAAGATCTGAAGTACTGGATCTGGAGTAGGATGATGTGTTAGAGGTAGGCCTACAACTAGAGCCAGAAGGTTGTGTGTGAGAGTAGGTCAAAGAAGCTTAGGTGATGAAATTTAGGTGGTGAAATCGTCGCGGCCGTTTGCTTGTCATCCGCCACGGCCAAAGTAATGCGTGTTGCTGCCTCGCAGCTTGACAATAAGGGTGATGTCAAAGATGGTGGAAGTAACGAGATAATAGATGCGAGCTTGTAAGCTGTTTGAAAATGGTTATGTAGAAGTGAGTTGGAATTTTAAGAGACGGTGGCTCGCCGTCTGTGGTGTTGCCGGAAGTAGTAGTTAGGTGAATGAAAAGAAAACCGCACTATTGATAAATAAGTTCACTAGTGAATATGAAGCCGGACAGTTTGCTGCCATTTTCTGCCAACTTATATAGCACGCTAATAAAAATTGGCAGAAAGGATTGAGAGCTTAATAGGCTAGGAGCCACGATTAAGATACTATGCGAGGAAGAAGCTGGACAACGGCGGAAGACTGGACAAGACTGATGCATCTGCAGGGTTGTAAATCAGTCAATAAGACTTCAATATTGAGTTAAGTTGGGTGCCAAAACTCAATCAATTCAACCAACTGAGAGTTCGCTGGCTTGGCAATTCAAACAATTTGGAGGCTCCGATTGAGTTAAGTTGATTGAAGAATATTGAAGCTTTGATATTATATAGAAAATATTACTAGAGTTCACATAGAGCAATGCTCTAAGCCTTATTATTCTTAGTCTCGCCCACCAAAAATAGTTTACCCGAGCATCACCTGTTGTTTACACCGTCATATCGCCGCCCGAGCCTTGGCAAGTGAGACTCTTACCTCGTCAAACCAGAGGGAGACTAATGATTATTAATGCGCACAGCATTTTATAAGCTGCGGTCAGGTGACGAAGTCTGCGACGAGGTCCCTGACCCGCACCAGCCTATGTGTATCTATCATGTGCTAGATACTCGCTTACCTTTCTGGTTTATCCGATTGGCCGGGTGGCGTCGAGCTTGCCACCTTACAGCTGCCTTCTTTAATATCGTCATTCTATACCTGGTACGTGATCTTTATCAGGCCTTACGGCTCTCGAGGGTTTAAAGCTAGGGACTGAAGCAGGAAGAACTATTTTAACAATTTTATAAAGAAATTTTTGGTAGGAGTGTAAGGTATCCCTTAGCACGGTAGCGTCCTACGATTAAGTGGTCTGTGCGCGAACACCAGAATCAAAAGTACGCGTATGGCCACGGAGCCTTGATCCTATTGATTTTATTGGCTAGCTCTTATCGATACCGGTAGGACGCGAAGTACCGTGCTAAGGGATAGGGGGTGAGGACGTTGTTGGATTTTGGTGGTAAACACACTCGCTAAGCGACCGGATGTTTTCATGCCTGCCTGTGACTTCGCGTCTGCTTTGTCTGTGCTCCGACGCGTTCTTCAAGTACTCACTCCTTCACGACACCTTTGGATATCAACCTTGGCCAATAGTGATTAATTGGTACACCGCAGGCTTCTCTAATGCCGCATGCCTACATCTCATTCAACAAAATAATTGACCACGGTCTTGTCTGACCTATCTACCCCGTCTTTTACGTCACTTTACCTTGACACGGTGACCGCATCGCCTTGCGTCCTCCTGGCTCTCCACGCCACGGTTGCTCAACCAAAGCCCTTCAATTTTGCTTTCCAAGAGGTCATAGATTACTGCGCCTGCGGTAGATTATCGCATGCTTTTTTAGGACAGCGACTTGCCCACCAACCCGATCATGGATCCGAATCAAGAATTTCACAACCTAGCCAGCCAGCTGAAGCCGGATCAGCAAATTAATCCAAGGCGCTACTGGGTTGGTGTTTTGAATCATGATATACCACCTACTGATGCCACTAATGAAGCGGACTTTCTGTGGATCAAGGCGCACTCGGTTGGTTTCACTGATTAATGCAAACGACCACGCTAACTTTAGCCCTCCTAGAGAGTCACCGCCCAGGTCGTTGAGGATCAATATACGCAGAGGAATCCCTCCGTTGATATCGTTCTCAAAGTAGCGGACCACATACCACCAAAGAGTGCTACCCTCGCCGAGCTGAACTACTGGAACGATAACATAATCATTTTTCGAGCCGTTGAATCGACTTCTCCGGAAGCACATGTGCGTGTTCGTCAGCCTTTACAGCCAGTGAACCGTCAGGCAACTGTCGAATCTCCTGCGCCTCCTTCCAGTTCGCTTAAGCTAGAGCCAGAGTCTCTGCGCGAAACTCACTCTCCCTTGCAAATCGGGTCGGACAACTTGGAATTCCCCACACCAAGCACATCGACAAGTGGCCTAGGATCTAGAGCTAGCACAAGTCTCAGGACATTGGAGCAACCTCAAGATGAGAATGCTATTTTTCGGCCGATAGGTAGATTACCTCCTCACTTCAATACAAACGGAAATATGCCAGCATATGAATCGCCTAGCCGGATGACTGAGAGCACGTGCATTGAGACACCGGAACCTGCCATCGTGCCTACAACTTCGAATCCGCACGTTAAAGCTGAGCTTAACGAGGCAACTCCAGCGGCTTCGTACACTCGTGGGTACGACGAAGGCCCACAGGATCCGCCCATAGGGGAGCCCAGTTCCGATAACCTTGAATTGCAACCTCAAGATGAAAGGCCCAAGAACGAGAATCTCCAGCAACTCATGGCTGAGACATCTGCTGAGAAACTTGAGGCTGGCGTACAGAAGACCCTTGCTATTCTCGACACTCTAAAAGATCCTTTGATGGCATACGAGGGGCCAGGTGAAGACGCTCAGCAGTGGCTGGGGACAATTGAAAATTTGCAGAAGCAGGCTGTACAGAAGCGGACTGTCGTTGGTGTCGTGGGAAACACTGGAGCCGGAAAAAGCAGTGTCATTAACGCCTTGCTTGATGAGGAACGACTGGTCCCTACGAACTGTATGCGTGCATGTACCGCTGTCGTCACAGAGATGTCTTGGAATAATAGCAAAGACTGGAATAGCAAATACCGTGCCGAGATTGAGTTTATCACTCAGCAAGACTGGGAGAAAGAGCTTGATACCCTGCTTAAGGACCTTTTGGATTCTAACGGTGAGGTTTCTCGGGAGTGTAGAGATCAGGATAGTGAAGCCGGCGTGGCGTGGGCTAAGTTCAAAGCCGTCTACCCTCAGAAAACTAAAGAGATGCTTGCGAATAGTGACGTTAGATCGCTTATGCGGGACCAATCTCTCCTGAATATTCTTGGCACTACAAAGAAGATCTCCGAAGCTCATCCCGAGCCCTTCTACAGGTGTCTACAACACTATGTGGACAGCAAGGAGAAGATTACTGGGCAGGAGCCGAAAGAGAAGAAGAAGGAGAAACGGAAGATGGAATTTTGGCCGCTGATTAAAGTTGTCAAGATTTACACCAAATCTCCAGCACTATCTACTGGCGCTGTAATTGTCGATCTGCCTGGTGTTCACGATTCGAATGCCGCCAGAGCAGCAGTAGCTCAGGGCTATATGAAGCAATGCACGGGTCTCTGGATCGTGGCTCCGATCAATCGTGCGGTCGATGACAAGGCGGCTAAATCCCTTCTTGGTGATTCCTTCAAACGTCAGCTGAAGTACGATGGCACCTATTCAAATGTTACCTTCATCTGTTCGAAGACAGACGATATCTCAATTACAGAAGCAAGCGATAGTCTGGGTCTTGACGAGCAGATATCAAGGTTCGATGATCAGAAACGCGACATCGAGAAGCAGGTTGAGTCTCTGCAAGATAGCATTAAAGATTTCAGAGAATCCAAGGAAGTTTACAAGGGTATATACGATGACGCTGAGGATGAGCTGGAGATATGGGAGACACTACGAGAAGATGTGGATGACGGCAAGACCGTGTATGCTCCAAAACCCAAATCGGAGAAGCGCAAACGTAGCTCTTCTGCGAGCAAACAGCGCAAGCGACGCCAGCGAAGTGGATCCGATTCTGACTTTGGCTCGGGAAGTGATAGAAGTGACACCGATACATCTGATGGATCAGGCAGCGAAAAAGAGGATCGTGGAGCCCCTCTCACTGGCGACCAGATTCGTAGCAAGATTGAAGAGATCAAGAGCACTAAGAAGAACGCTAGGAGAGAACGGTTAGGCCTCGAGGAAAAAGTTAAGAGTAATAGAAAAGAGATTGACGTCCTTAAGAAGAAAGAGGCTACAATTATAGCAGAAATGAGTGCAATTTGCATTGCGGGCCGTAATCAATACTCCAAAGGTGCTATCCAGCAGGATTTTGCTGCCGGTATCAAGGAACTTGATCAAGAAAACGCTATTGAGGAAGATGAAGCCAATTTCAACCCAGATGAGGATATTCGGGATTACGACGAGGTCGCACGTTCTCTGCCAGTCTTCTGTGTAAGTAGTCGTGCATATCAAAAACTATGCGGGCGATTGAACAAGGACAATCCAGTGGCTGGTTTTAAGACCATTGAAGAGACCGAGGTAGGTAGTAACGTAGGCGCAATTCCATGTTTCTACTAATTCCTGTCCAGGTGCCTCAATTGCAGGCGCACTGCAAGAAGCTGACAGAAGCGGGCAGAGCTTCTAGCTGTCGTACATTTCTAAATAGCCTAAGCCAGCTCCTCAATTCTCTAACACTCTGGTCTTCGAATGATGGATTGGGTATGACCTTAACGGATGCGGAGAAGCGGAAGGAAGTGCGTTTCCTCGAAAAGGAGCTTCAAAGTCTAGAATCTGTAAGTGGAGATTGCCGATCCCGTGATTACAGTCTTCTCCGTTACACATTGCGTTCCAAATATCTTAATTGAAACTAATATATATCGTCATTCCACAGGGGCTGGAGAAGGCAGTTGCAGATTGCGTTCACGACATGAAACATGCTCTAACGGAGAATATCTACGATAAATATGATGATGCTGTTGATAAGTCTGTGACCGCCGCGCCTCAAACTGCAGGTCGTTGGGGTGCACATAAGACTTTGGGAGGTCTCTATTGGGCCACCTACAAAGCAACTGTCCGACGAAACGGCGTTTTCGCAGGCGCATCTGGACCCCGTGACTTCAACGCAGAACTGTAAGTACCTGTCTCAGTCTGCAGTGAGTCTCTTTAACACAATGATGCCAGAAACGAACCGATCACCAAGCATTTGGCGACCGGCTGGGAACGAGCGTTCCAGCGTCGACTGCCACATGTATTAAAGAACTATACAACACAGTCCAATGCCCTTCTCACCTCGTTTCATCAAGCCGTCGAAGCCCGCGCCCGCAACAATGGTGCTGGAATCGCGAGATTAGATATGCTAGCTGTTCAACTCCGTGCTTATGGCCAAATCTTTGCCGATCTCGCAGCCGCGATGGTCGAGCATATGACGACGGAGCAACGTGATGCTAATCGGGAATTCACTCCAGTCATTTCCGCAGTAATGGAGGCAGCCTATAAGATATGTTCCAACGAACATGGTATGTTATCCTGCATGCAAGAATGACTCTTCCCTTACCCCTACTAACCCGCACATGTTTTCCAGGAACGGGCAGTTACAAACGTATGAAGGACGCTATGGCCTCACATGTTGACCAAGAACGCCACACCATGTTCCGCTACGCTACAGAAGCCGTCAAGCAGCGTTTAACGCAGATGTGCAGAGCGGTTGAAGAGCAGATGTCGAACAAGGCGGACGAGGTCTTCCTCCAGATGCGCCGCGACTACATGACTACGATCGGCGGCGCACACCTTTCGCAAGGCGACCTCATGTCTAAGGCTGAACGCACCATGCGGAAAGACGTCCTAAGCATTCTCGATGGCGCCGATGACCAGTTCAAAGCCGTACTCAAAGGCGAGGTAGAGGTTGTCAAAGAGGAAGCGGACCACGACAGCGAGCAGCAGGACGAGAATAACGATAATGACGACTCAGACGCAAATTCGAACGTCGAAGAGGAAGAGATACCTCACGCTGAATCATCTTCCGCCGCCGCCAGCCTCCATAACTCTTCTCATGACGTGTCAGAAACTCGCGCTAGGAGCTCTTACGATACCACAGCAGATGTTAAGATGGAAAGTGCACTAGATGATAAGACCGGCTTGCAACCTGATGACGACGAGCTCTAGTTCCTTCTAATGACACATCGTATAGCCTTGTCCCGTGCCCTCTGTTTCCAAAGTTTCAACTCCTATTCTCTACTCCGCACACGCAGAATAGATCAGCCAAACTAGCGCCCTTATATTGGAGATGTCCTGTTTCCTCTTCACGTATCTACGTCTGCCCTTCTAAAACTCCTTTTTCAACAGCTACCCCATTCAGCAGAGCCCTTCTTTTCTACTCCCACCATGTTAGTGGTAATGTACTAGGGCGGCTATTTGTGGCGTTCAGGTGGGACGAATGAAATGATGGATGGCAAGTTTGGCTTTCGGCTATATGGGATGCTGGCCGGTAGTTTGTTTTCTCATTCAATCACTCAATCACGTAGGGAACGGGGCGCAGAGAAGGAATTGGAGTTCGTGATAGGCCAATGTATTGTATTCTATCTACCAGATATACTGGTGCCATTCCACCCCACCAACGCCGTCCGCGAGTCCAAGCTCCACTCCTCCAAACCGATCCCTCTAACCCAATTCCGTATTAATCTCAAGCACAACCATCCCAAACCCTCACTCACATACCATCCCTGCCTACCGCCCCTTCCCCCCAACAGCCCTCCACACCCCCTCCTCTCCCTTCCTCAGCGCTTCCCCTGCTCTTCCCAACAAACCCCACAGCCCGCCCTGCGCCCCCTCCTCATGCTCCCTCACCGCCGCATCCTCCAGACTCCGCCGCACCGCCGCGCTGCCGTCCGCCGCATACGGGTCCTGCGCATAGCCCGGCGGATGCGCGACGCTGTGCGCGGCACCCGTTTCGCAGAGCGACGGGTTAGCAGGACCGAGCGGCAGCGTCGTCGGGCCAGCGTGCGTAGGCGCGTAGGACGTGGTCGAGCGGCCTGGGGCGGCGGAGCCGACGGGCGGCGGGATGCTGAATTGGGCGGGCAGGGCGCGCGTTTCCGTCGTTGTGTGCGTCGCCGTTACCGTGCTGGGTCGCGCGCCTGGGGCTGGCGCGGGTGCGGGCGGAGCGGGTGTGCTGTCGTCTCTTGTGCCTGTTGGTGCGGCGATGGCGGTGGGAGGGGGAGGGCGCGCGCCTGGTTGGGGCGCTGTAGGGGAGGAGGGATCGGTGGTTGTGGTTGCGGGGATGGAGGCGGGCGTCGTGCGGGTTGGCAGCGGGTTCGCGGTTTGAGGGGTGATGCCAGCGGGTTTGGCGGCTGTGGTTTCGGAGGAGGGGGCGTTGGGGGTTATGGGATCGTTGGAGTGGATGGGAATGGGCGGGATTGGTGGCATGATGGTAACGATGGATGTTAGAAATAACTAGAAGGATTGAGCTGTGGAGGGCTAGACTTTTTCTGAAGCCTCAATGATTCGTGAGAATTAATGGGAAATGTTGAAAGAGTGGTGGTGACCTGCAGGAGAACAGAGCAGGCAGGTGCCTAGAAGAATGGAATGTTGTCCTTTGAGCTTATTGCCATTCTGAGCGGTGACATCAGAAGCACGTGGTTTTCTCGCCTCTGGAAGACTGCCAAGGAAAAGTCTAGCCCTGCATTGTTAGTGGCATCCACATCACCAAGGCAATAATAGACAGAGCATGTAGAGAACAAGGAAACAATCTATGTTAGTTATTTTGACCGACCCGAGCCACATTGACCGCTGAACCCATTGCCGAAAAAGACATCTATCGACATGAGAGCCCAACGACACAAAAAACCCAAATGTGCAACAAGTCAAATAGCAGCGCAAAAGCAAGAGAAATGAAGTGGAGTCGCACAAATGCAAGCCTGGAAGTAGTACAAGGTGTTTGTGGGGAAAAGAGTTGCCAGGCAATAAAGTACAGAGGCAGGAAAAGAAAAAGTGCAAGCTCAACCCTTTCCCTTCACCGCGTCGTGCTTCGTAACCAGAACAATCTTCCGCCCTACGAGGGCTTGTTATTGCTCTATCCAATCTACATCCGCCGTCAACCCACCTCAGATTATGTCCCATCCCCAATTTCCATCCGAAAGCATCTCAAATCTGGCGTTTAACCAGACCCACCCTTGAACTTCTTGCCGAACATGATCAGCTGGACTTGGTCGTAGATGGAGAGCACACCAGCACCGGCGACACCACGAAGAATATTGGCACCGGCACCTTTGAAGAGAGACTTAACACCCTCGGCAGCGATGATCTGTCGAGCGGCATCCATGGAAGACTTGTACTTGACGGCCTGTGATAATTGTCAAAATTGCACAAATTTTCTCAACTAGGGCGTCAAAATTTTACTTACCTCACCAGAAGTCATCATCATACGACGACGGATAGTGTCCAAAGGATAAGAAGCGATACCAGCACCAGTGGTGACAGTCCAGCCGAGCAAGAAGGAGGCAAGGAAGTTACCCTCAAGAGGACCAACGAGAACAACCGGCTTGATGGAGTCGTACATGCCGAAGTACAGACCACGGTAGACAACTATACCAAGAACGGAGGGCATGAAACCACGGTAGAGACCAGCAATACCATCGGAAGCGAGGGTCTTCTTGTAGACATCGACGAGACCGTTGAATTGACGGTCACCACCCTTCTTGGCGTTCTTAGCATCGTTGGCAAGACGGGTACGGGCATAGTCGAGAGAGTAGACGAAGAGGAGCGAAGTAGCACCGGCAGCCTGTTTCTATTGTTAGAGAATTTTTCCGAAGCGATCAACAGTGCAACATACACCGCCGGAGGCCAAGTTGCCCATCATCCACTTAAAATAACCATCACGCTCCTTCTTGAAGGCGAACATAGCCTTATAGGTATCACGGAAAGCGAAGTTAAGGGCCTGGGTGGGGAAGTAACGGATGACGTTGGCAGTGTTACCTCTCCATAGAGAGAGAACACCTTCAGCCTGGGTGGTGCGGCGGAAGCAGTCGGCGATACCATTGTATTTGCGGTCGAGACGACCGGACTTCAGCATCTCATCCTGCACGAAATTTTTTGTTAGTGATCATCTCAGGTGAATAGCCAGTCAAAAATTAGCAGAATATGAAAATGAGGTATACCTGATTCTGAATGAGTAGCTTGACGCGCTCGATGGGAGCGGCGGCGGTTTTCGAGACGGCAGCGGAGACACCACCCACTGTAGATAAGGAGTTAGTTACTGGATCAACGAGACAATTTTTCGAAAACGTGTCTAAGTAATATTTTGAGGCCAATGGCATTTAAAAACACTGGCAATTACTCATGGAGCTGAGACGTACTCAAGAAATCCACCATAAAGCCCTGTACGTAAGTTAGCAAACGATGCGACCATTGCCGCCAGAATGTTGCGGAGCTGAGCCGCCAGCTGACAGAAACCATCAACAACGGCTACGATTCGAGCGGATAAGCTGTCGCACTGCGATTTGCAGCGGTGACAATTCCATTGAGACGAATGCCCGCATGTTGTTGATGGGATGTAGTCTGAAACTGGATGCAGATTAAGAGGTTGGGAAGAGAGCTTACCGGCATGCCCATGAAGGACTTTTCTGACTGAGCAACTTCGCCCTTGGCCATTGTGAAGGTTGGTCAAGCACCGCTTGCTCGATGAATCAAAAGGACGGAGGGGAGAGATGAGAAGGATGGAATTGGGATGTGGTAGAATGAGAAAAAGGTCGATGGGAGTTCTTAAGAAAGATGGCCGGGAGACGGGAGCGAGAAGCGACCAAAAGATTTCTCTCAGCCCGTTGGCGCTTAACCCAACACAGATTAGCCTACTTCAATTAAGGAAAAAGCCGGGAATTGCCTCGGGGTGAGAGAAGACCGCAAAATGCTGTGATGGCAGTGGATGAATGGCACTGGGGAATTATATAGCCGTGCACTCCTGCTCGTGAAATCCTACTCTCTCTTACGTATGCCCCTTGCAGTTGAATCTGTGGTGAACTCGATAGTACCGAGCCCTCTATCAACGCCCCTTTATCTCGAAGCTGAACAATAACGGCCTCAACGCCCGATCCATCTAAAATAAGGCATCGGATAAACTTTGGCGCAGACCCTCGAAAGGGCGAGATCATGGGTCCTAGAGACAAGCTATTATTTAGGGCACCCTCTCTCCCTAAAGATCGGGGTCTTTTCAAAGTTTGCAGTGTTTTTCCTACAGAAACTTTATTGGTGCGGATCATTTCGGTACACTCACACACGAAAGGCCACAATCGCCACAAAAGCAATTCTTTACATTATTGAGGGCAAATTTTGCACTAATATCCGGCAGTAGACGATAGAGTAATGGATACGATCATGAAGATCTATGCCAATTGAAATATTCTAGAAGTCTCTCGGTTTTTTTTTTGGCAAAAAGAATATTACAGGTGTTCTCGGAGGGTTACATGTCGATTTTACCAGAGCGCCTCAGGGTCAATGTTGAAGATTTCAATATGCACACAGAGCTGAGATACGAGAGAAAGCCAGCTGCAGGCCTTCTACCTCTATATCACCAACACTGAATGAGGCCGAGGGGCATTGAGTCGTATTGTGGACTGGAGGTCAAATCCGTTGAGCTTACTCCAACGAAGCAATAGCATCTTCGGCTGCAATGGCCATGTAGTGAAAATACGCAGCTCATGCCATAGAATTGGAACCTTTTAACAGTCGGTTTTAAAAGTTATGCGTTAGGTCACGCTAGAAGAAGTGAGCCTGAGGAGTGACTTTCAGTCGTTGCCACGCAATGCTTGCTTGAGATAAGCCTTCGAAGGTCTAGGAAGACGTTCACTGGACCCGACACGAATATCTGAACCGACCATAGGGCCGTTCCGCGCATGATCAAATAAACCGCCAAAAAACGTTGTGGCATCCTGTCGAATAGCTTAACACAAGATGGCGGGTAGTTAAATCCACCTCAAGGTCCCCAATATATTTGTGTAGCGATGAAAATAAGGTCTTGATAAATCTCGGTTCTGTTGAGATTTTTTTTAACTCCGAAAGTGAGTTCTCATAGGACGTCCCCCACATCTAAACCCAAAGCTAGTCTTCTTGACGTTCGACTCGAGAACTACCTCCTAAAGCCAAGCACAAAAGATCCTTACGCCGAAGATAACGGAGTCTCATCTAAGCTTTAGGTACTGGGATTTGTATATGAACTAAAATATCAAACGGTCACTATAATACCATATGCGGTTGATAAATGCATCCGCGCGAGTCGCCATTATTACGACGCCATGCAGGCTTCGGACTAGCCTCTAAAGGATCTCAGAACAAAATGCAGTGGGACGCATGCAGCATTTTCCAGTAACTGATATTACTCAAGAAGGCAAAGCCAGGAGTCAATATTGGGTGTATACCTCGATAACGCATGAGCTAGTAAAAAAATCTGTCATTTTGCCAAACCGATATTCTTTCCTCACTCCACTTCATTCAATACTCTCTACGGTCGAAACTCTTTAGTACGATACCTGGTTACAACGATATACTCTATATTACGATCTACAAGGCTTGATCAAAATTTTTTGGGTGTATTTTACGATAATCTGACTTTTTACGATATCGTTAAGTTCTCTACACCAAAATCGGTATAACCAGTAGAGATTTTGTATGGGAGGGAGCCTAATTTAGCCAGTAAGGTGGATGCCTTAAGCCTTTTTAAGTATAGAGCTCCCCCTTTTATTGCTTATTAACCCAACACGTGACTATTTGTATAACAATACCATTGGTATAACGATACGCTCGGCTGTACAAACCGTATCGTACTAACCAGTTTTGACTGTAATATTACAAAAGCCCCCGTCAGCTTTGTTCTCAGACCCTTTTCCCTACCGAATACCCTAATAGGTGCTCCCAGTTATCCTACAAACCACCCCTCACCCCAATAACCCGCCAACCACACCCATCCCCAACTCCACAGCCTAATAAACCCCCGGCACGATCCTCCACGGCACCTTCTTGCAGTAAGCATCCCAATCCTTCCCATACTTCCTGCGACACTTCTCCTCATCCCTCCTCTCGCGATGAATTAACAGGATCGCAAAATACACCATATAAAAATACGTCACCAGCATGCCCCAGCCCTTCGCCTCACCGGGGACGACATACCTACCCGCAGGCTGGCCGCCAAACACAACGCCACTGGCCGGCGTGACCGCGCCCGCCGGCGCCGTCATCGCATTGCGCACGACATAACCCGCCAAGCCGGTCGGCAGCACGTAGGCCCAGCTCATGAGCCAGTCGCCGAGATAGTTGATGTGGCGCGCGGTGCCCCACCAGCCGGAGACCAGCAGCTTCGACCCGGCGGCCGTTTCCATGTACTTGAGGTGCGCGATCTTGGGGTCCTTGGGGTTGGTGCGGAAGCGGTTCTTCTCGTTGTTGCAGGCGCGGAAGATGTAGTAGCCCGCGCCCTGCACGGCGAACACGGCGAGCACGCCCCACAGCCCGAGCTCGAGCGGGTAGAAGGCGAGATAGCGCGCTTGGATCGAGTAGGTGAAGGGCACCCAGACGAGGTCGCCGAAGGCCAGCATGAAGCCGAAGCCGTCGGTGGTGATGTCGATGGTGGTTAGGATGGCAGGCTCCATGTAGAGGGCGTCGAGGACGTAGAGGGCCTGCGCGAAGGTGGTGAGCAGGATCGAGTCTGTGATGCGGCCGTAGGTGCGGTACTGCTGCGCGACGAAGGCGAGATCCAGGATTACCCACCCGAGCATCCCCGGGCGCAGCTCCATCCAGGATTTAATGTCTACTTCGCCGATGAGGGGAATGTGGATGCGTGGATTGAGCTCGCGGCCAATGAACCAGTCGTACAGCATGTTGCCGCTGTGGCCGCCGGCGGCTAGTTCGCGTCTGTCGGGATTGGGCCTACGGACGGAGAAGGAGGCGAGGTAGACATAGGTTGCTAGAGCGTATGAGATTAGGATATTAATGGTCAGGAGCGGGATGTAGTTTTCTGAGATGAACCTCCAGACAGGGAAGTTGGCTCCTTCGACGGCAGTGCCAGCTGCAAGTACTACCATTGTGAAGATCGCAGAGCTAAATGCTGAGGGAATTGTTAGTGGTACCGCCTGTCATATGATTTGAGAGGAATATACCATTGAAGCGATATTTTAATCTTCCTCCGGAAGATAGTTCGACGCCTTTAACCTCCTGGGCTGGGAGCAGAGCATAGAGGATCAGACTGAACGTATAATACCCAATCGTAGCAACGACAGCTTTGGTATTGACTAAAGTAGAAAATCCCTGCCAGCCTACATCTTTCTTCAATTTCTCGAGGGTGAGAGTGGACGGATGCAGAATGGACGGAGCAGGACATCCAGAGACATCGTTACAGAGAAATGCCAAAAGATAACACCCTAGTGGCAAGCCGAATGAGATAGCTGCAGCGCCAAGTCTAACAATTATAAACCAAGGGTTTTTCATATAGAAAAAAGATATACTCACGGCCCACCAAAAGAATAACCATGCACTTCCTCATCCGCAAGTTCAGCCTGCGCCTTGCGTTTTGGTGGCATTGTTTACCAAGATCCGCAGAATCTCAAGAATTGTGAACCGACAGGGTAGTGAGAAAGGGGCAGAGCGCGTACGAAAATAGTAGTCCTTTTTGCTGGTTTTCAGAAATTGACTCCCCGACTACTGGTGGGAGGGTTTTGAAGGAAATACAGGTTTTTATACTTGACCCTTCTGAGGCGTGTCGTCTGAGTTTGCCGTGCCGGATGACCGTCTTTCCGTGGTGGTCTACGATTTACGAGCACCGCCCTAGGTAATGACGATGCCATTTGCATTCCGGCTAAACCACTTTAGGAACCTGCCGCGACGCGCTTACCAACTACAAGAGGCGCAGGGACTGAAGGTTGTGTACGTATTCCTACCTTTCACCTCTGCTTATTTCCTTCTATTCTCTCGCTACTTACCCTTCCCCTGCTTGTTACTCTTCTTTCCGACAATGAGGGTCTCGCTTTTCTGCGCCCTTGTTGCGCTCCTACAGTCCCATGCAGCTTTTGGAGCATCCTCCAACGACAAGTCGAAGCCTATTAAACCATGCACAATCCGATCCCCTTCAACCGATCGGTTCTTCGACCTCAATCCTATTCATATCTCGTTACCTGAGAGCGGGAAGAAAGCGCACAAGGATGATAAGACGGATGGCTGGCATGCAAAGGGCTATGATTACGGCGCCAACTTCACCATCAACTTCTGCGGGCCAGTAGTTGAGGAGCTGGATGATGTTGTTGATTTGGAGAAAAGCTTGTGGAGGAATGTTAGTGCGTTCTATGAGATGGATGGCAAGCAGTATTCGATCGGGTATGTGATGGCAATAGCTGTGGTTTCTGCAACAGCTTTCCTAAAACCCTTCATCCATTTCAATATCTCAAACATGGTGGAATTTGTCTTCATCAATTCCAGAGCATCTCCAAAGTATATGACTATTCCTGCTTGAGCAATAACTGATAGCACGAACTTTTCTAGACTACAAAACTCCGAGCCCGTCTTCCGTGGCCGCAAACTTGTTCTAAACTACACGGGCGGCTCCCTCTGCTCCTCCGGCCATTCCAAACGCGCCCTTCTGTCCCACGAAGCAAAAGACCTCTCCACTAAGAAGATTATAGACGATGACGATGACGATGATGAAGATGATGATGAGGACGATACACCCAAGAAGAAGCCTACAAAAGGCAAGGATGACAAGCGCCGGAAGTCGACCGTCATCTCTCTCCTTTGCGAGAAAGATCCTTTAGCTCCTAAAGCCTCCGTCGCTTTTGTCGCCGCTAGCGAAGATGAGTGCACCTATTTCTTCGAGGCGAGGACGAGTGCGGCTTGTGGAGGCATCGAGGTTGAGAGACAAACACTAGGACCTGGAGGTGTTTTTGGGGTGATGTGAGTAGATCGAATTCCTATAGGAATCGTACAATCTCTATAGGCAATCTACTAATAACAGCAGTGCTTTGATCGCTATATTAGTCTACCTCGTCGGCGGCTGCGTGTACCAGCGTACCGTTATGCACCAGCGTGGATGGCGACAACTACCAAACTACTCCATGTGGGCCAGCATTGGAGGTTTCATTATGGTAAGCATTCGGAGGCTAAGTGATGCTTGACCAAAGTCTATACTTACATTGCCACTAGGATATGTTCATCATCATCACTTCCTCCTGCTCCCGCTGCATCCCCTCCTTCCGCAACCGAGGCTACAGCCGCGTCTCACTCGGCGACGACAACGGCCGCGGCCGAGGTCGCGGACGCAACGACGATGAGAATAGGTTGATCGACCAATTAGACGAGGAATGGGAAGATTAAGGATACCCACTAGAGCGGTCTCTCGTTTTAAGGTTTGGCGTTAAGGGCATCTGGGATCTGGGATTGCGTTATGCGTATGTAGAAAGAATGGGCGCTATGGAATGGCGTTGTGAACAAGAAGACCTCGCGTTATGTATTCAAGATGCCTGGATGTTGAATATATGTTATTCATCTAAATTGTTATTGGGGATAATGCAAAGTGGGTGAAATTAACTTACGTATAACAAATACGGGCCCGACGTTGCTTAAAACAGGTACTATAAGTTGGCGCCCATTAAGTATTGTCCTCCAAACTGTTTGGATAGTTTGACGCTAATATCTAGTTCTGTATTTCTCATCTCAGACATCTTGTTGTACGCTAATATTTACACCTAAATCTTAACCCAGCCTCCCCTCAAATTGCTAGTGCTGCAGTCACTATTCAGACCTGACACTCTGTTCTCCGCTTAGCCGTCACCACAGTGCTAAACTCGGTCCTGTTTTAAACCTCCAATTTTACCGGCTAGCCATGCCTTGCTTATATCTTGAGCTCTTTAATACATCAGCATTAGGGATCTACACAGCCTGTAATATCTCACCATAATGTTTGTATATTTAGTAAGCTACTCGAAAAAGCAAACTAAAAACTTGGTTCTGACTTCTCTCCGAGTTGTAAGCCGTTTTGTGGCCAAACCCTCGGCGCTAACAATTTACAGGGAAGTTGTGACACCTCACTACTAACCCGCCCGATAATCAGCCTTACACATTAGGGTATGGCAGCAGTTCCTTTGCTACCTTTTCCGCATCTTCAGTCTTGATTCTGAGCAGGAACGCCTTGACGAGTACAATCTACCACTATCCCAGAGGCATCAGAATGTCATGGCCCAAATTTGGACCGCCCAAGGAACTGAGGTGGAGGACCTGGGCGGCCGGATCGACCATGGCAAATCTAATTAGTGCTGCAGAGCCCGGATGTGCAATGTGACAGAACTACCGAGCTTGTATTTGACATTTCCATCTCCTTTATCATAAACGACGACTTTGGCGCATTTCATGGCTCGCTCCGACTTGTTGCTGAGCAAAAAGTGATTTTCCCATACAAAAGTACGGCAAGCCAAACGTAGCGCGGCCCAACGACATGGATCCACCCTCTGCAACGCTACCTTGTAGCTAGGGGTCGTCAGACGTGCTGTCTCGATGTTTAAAAGTGTTGCAGGCCCTCTGGTCCCGTTCTACGAACGAATGCAGTGGATTCGTTTGAATTTCTCATACCAAAAATACCAAGCTGCACGAACCTATGAGTGGATTCATTTGCCCTTCCGATGCTTCAATACCCATGAAACTCGGATAAGTTTTGAGGCCAGATAGCGGCAAGTCAAAACAGCTTTTAGAACCTGGGTATTGTAGTTCCCTTGTTGAAAGTTACTTGTACTTAAGGACTTGACTAAGATATGCTAGGACTAGAAGAAAACTGTCGCGGCGGCTTCAGTGGCTTAGGTAAGGTAAGCTGCCGCAATAACCAAGTTACCCTTGAAGTAACCACCTGTGTTCGTGTGCTCGACTGAGTGCCTTCCTGATCTTCCTCCTCGCTATCTTGGACTTCCTCCACTTCATAAGGAAGCACTATGGAGATTCTAACCCTCCAAGTCTTACTCCTCTTTCGGATGTTGTTACCAATCATATTCGATTCTTTTCCTAAGGAACAATTTTTCAAGAGGGTGCCGCTTATATTCAATCCTAATGTTGTCTAAGCGAGTTTTACTTAACGCCACGCGCTGTAAGGATACTCACAGATCTCGTCCAGATAACTTCAGGTCTCGTCCAAATAACCCAAGGACTTGGGACAGCATGTTGTCGAACCACGGTCCAGCTTCCGCATGTTTCTCCTGGACGGTAAAGTACGCCTGGCGTGCTGGTTGCGAGTAATCGGGTATGATGGCAATGTTTGAGCTTGCCATACTGACTAACGCAAAGACTTTGTCCCGAACATCCGTACACTGCCAATCGCGGAATATTTCGATGAGCATTCGTAGACTCGGTGTGGGGGTCAGTAGATATCGCCAATGTGCGCGCTGCCAGACCATGACCATTGCAGAGCTCTGAAGCACTTCAATGGCAAACTCATGGTGCGCAAACCAATGCGTATCTTCAAGGGTCTTCAAGGTCAGGTAAAGGCTCTCAACGATGCCCCACTTAAAGCTCTTCGCTCCACACCAAACAGTAATCTTCTCGGCATGAACGATTTCCTAGATGATCCACATTCGTCTCCAGTATGGCCGCTCACATAGATGACAGAGGGCTCTTCCCTCCTCTGGTCCAAATAGCGTGGAATCCAGGGCCTCTGGGCCTGAGCTTCCGGGTTCCCTTCTTTGCGATATAGTCCATTGCGAATTTGCGAGATCACTGTTGTCAGCCTCCCAGCCAAGCCAGATGTAGACCTCGCTAGCCCTGACATAGATCTGCTTCATCAGATTAACCTGGTGGTTGCGCTCGTGGACATTCGACTGATTGATACAGATAGCACCGATCCAAAATAGTTTAGGTTCAGAGATTGTTGAGCTCAGCTGGCGAAGAAACTCCCATAGATTCTTTCGGACATCGATCGTACCACCGCCACCAACTACAATTTGCCGAAGGTCTGTCGGTCTCCCTAAGTGTACGAGAGCGGTGTATGCTGGGCATGCTGTCAGCTCAACGTAGCGGAAGGAACCTTGAATGTTGGCTGCTTCTATTCTAGGATACAACTCAAACAGGCGAATTTGCTGCCTCGAAAAGTCTAATTCCAGATAAGGTAGTCTAGATCTTGTTGCTGTTGTGCTGGAATGAAGGACACACTGCTTTGTGGGATTTGAGGCAGTTAGGGTTAGCTGGGTAACCCGGGCCGCCAATTTTTGGTCATGGCCTTCCCTTTTAGCAGGCCATTTTGGATGTCCCATAGCGCTCAAGACCAAGAGACTGAGTGTCTGAAATCTTTGCATTGCCTCCTTGCTAATTTCCGGACAGGATCCGGAAACTAATTTTTGGCAGTAGCTTCACTGTCCGAATCTTTTGATCAGCGGCGACTCAGCAGGTGGTAAAAGAAGCCAAGACACTACTCGGGGCCTATTTTAGCTTTCCCGTTATCTATTTTTACTCTTTCTTGTGCTTTACGCGTCTCTCTACGCGTCTCCCTTTTTATATAGGAGAGGCACGGGCGAGGCACGGGCAGTAGAGGCACGAGTAGAGGCACGAGTATACGAGCAGTAGAGGCACAAGTAGAGGCACGAGTAGACGAGCAGTAGGGGCATAGGTAGAGGCATGAGTAGAGACACGATGAGTAGAGGTGCGAGCAGAGCCACGAGCAGAGCGTAGAGGTAGAAAGGGGTATCTAGAGAGGGAATATTAAAAGCTAAGCCTTAATTTACCCTTATAGATCAACTGCGCACTATTCATCTAGACCCACCCCCCAAACCCCTACCGACCCACTTTCCCATCAAGACTGCCCCCCTTCTCTCTTTACTCGTCCCTCCGCTCGTGGTTCTATTCGTGGCTCTACTCTTAGCTCTACTCGTGGCTCTAGTTACTATGTCTCTGCTCGTGGCTCTACTCGCGCCTCCGCTCGTGTCTCTGCCCGCGTCTCTACCCATGTCTCTTTGCGTCTCCTTGTGCGTTTCTTTGCACGTCTTACGGGGGGTTAGGTAGAAAGGTATAGACGCATAGACGCAGACATAAAGACGTAAAGATGCAGAGATATAACGGCGTAGAGACGCGGGGGCATGGAGGCGCAGGGAGAGGCGTAGAGGCGTAGGGAGAGGCGTAGAGGTATAAAAGCGCAGAGGTGCCTCTAGGGGTAGACCGTGCTAAATTAAGCTACGACTCTAAGAAATAAGCTCTAAGCCACTAATTTTGCACGGCGGAATAGAACTTAGCAAAAGATTCAGACAGTAAAGTTAATGCCAAGAGTTACTGTTGGTTACACAAGGGGATATCACGTAGCTACGGTTCGTAGATAGTATAATAATTGTTCTTTTTTAATAATTGAAGAAAGGGGTAAGGAACTTAGGGTTCCTTACTACGCTAATGCCGCGGCGGCACGTAACGGCAACTTGCCGTACGTAACGGTAACTTGCCATATATAGTGGCAATATGCCTTATATAGTAACCACTTGCCTTTATTCCCAACACTGGCAACTCTTCTTTTATAGTTGCCATCTATATATATATACCGCTTAACTAGTATAATAAATATTAATCCTCCTTACTTACTATTGCTATTATAATATAAGTCTTACTATCCTAAAATTTGCCTCTTAGCACGTGGTGCTTTCTTACTTAGGAGTTATAGGTAGATATTATATTTGGAGGGCCGCTAAGGCGCTAGTAGTAAGCGAGCTAATAGCGATTTTCTATCCCAGGGATGGAAAATCCTAATTGGCTAGATTAAGTTAGGCTCCCCCTTTAAAAAAGTTTTAGCAAGAGAATCTGACCAATTAAACAACTTTAACCGCTAGTTAAAGTTCCTAGATATCTTAAGACCTTACGTAATTAAGAAATTTCTAGGGACTCCCTTTTAACCTAACCTTTAACTCGTATACGTAGAGTATTTATATTAACGAACGTCTCTAGTGCCTTATTTGGGTTCGCCTTTATTATTATATCTGCCGGGTTATTTTAGCTATTAATCTATTAAATCTTAAAGAGTTTTTAACGCTCGTAGGATTGCTAAAGTGCTATAATATTAATTATAAGGCGCTTCTTTTTTGTGGTACTAAGCTTAACTAAATACTTATAGAGGGAATATAAGTCGGTGCATACAATTATAGGGATAATAGGAAGTTTAAGTTAATCTATAATTATCTTTAGGGTAGTTCTAATTGTAATTGCTATATTAACTCCGCTAACTATTCTATATATCTCTAACGCTAAAATACTTCGGGTAATACGCTTACTTTTAGTTAAGCTCTAATAAATAAGATTGCTATAGATTGTAAAGTCATTCTCTCTAGTAAATTCGTTTATAATAATAATCTTATATCCTAACTAGGAGCTAAAATCTTTATTATTTATAAACGATCTATTAATAAATATAAAGAGCTTAGTAGTAGGAAGATTAATAGGCACGTAGAGTAGTCCCTAATTAAGATGGTTTATTTGCTAGGAAAGACGTTTATTTAGGGTAAGAATGTCATCCTTAGTTGGTTTCTGGTGTTAGGCGGTAATAGAGAAATTAAATGAAGCCTTAGGTTAATAGATAGAAGTAATATAAGCTCCGTAAGCGTGTTGCTCTATATATCCTTGCTTTAGGGAATTAATATTAATAATATTAATCTTCTTACCTTAACCCTTCTGGCGTAAGGTAATAGAATCCTTATTTAGGGAGAGGATATATCTATTAAAGAGTAATAGTGTTATTAAATTAAGCTTTTCTTTTAGCTTTGCTATAAGATTTACCTTTACTAGCTTATCTTCTTTAAGAGCTAAGAATTAGTCGTCCCCTAAGATAATTATATTATTAGTTTATATACTAATAATTCCAAATAGAGTTCCTATAGTTATAATAAGGAAGTAGGGATTAAATATAAAAGTAGTTATTAAAAGCTTCTCTTTATAGTGCTTACTATAGGTAGCCTACTAGTGAGTTTCTACCTTTGCGATTTTATATAATAGCTTAAGTACAACTATAATCGTATCTTTAGGATACTGGTGGCGAATTTACTCTAGAAGGTATGCTAATATTAAGCGCTAAAGGTACGTCTCTAATTAGGTATAGGCTTAAGTAATATCTTATAAATAAACCGCTATTCCATTCTTTATTAAGGAGGGAGCTAGCGTAATAATAACTCGCTAACTAGCTTGTTAAATTATAGGAGATTATATAAGAATTACCTTTTTACTATTATTATTATAACCTTAGATAATAAGCCTTAATTTCTTAAA
>Ga0307515_10003539_pt1 | contig 32835 bp, 45 predicted proteins | sample 17_EM_MG_FD_194513 | JGI IMG/M metagenome (GOLD analysis project Ga0307515, IMG submission 194513) | Populus trichocarpa ectomycorrhiza microbial communities from riparian zone in the Pacific Northwest, United States - 17_EM | ecosystem: Host-associated > Plants > Roots > Unclassified | place... | reverse complement strand
CGCGACGAACTCTCATGGTTGCATTGGTTGGTAGCAGCGAATCTTGGCACGATACGCAGAGCAGGCCTAGCATGATACTAGCTCTTGTTTCGTGTTGCTCGTCCTCGCTGGCGGGCGGTATAATGGCGAAGAAGAGAGGTGCCTCGCGTAGGTGGTACCTCCATTCCAAATTCGTTCTTAGCCCACTGCCTAGCAATTTAGGCCCTAATATTTCTCCAGCATCACCCTCTGTCGCATCGAGCGCTTCTCAGTCTTGGCGATTGGGCATACTGCAGCCAACAGATGGACTTAATTCACGCCCTTCATGTGCCACCACGGCAACGAAAGTCCCTGTCAAGACCATCGGGAACTGGAGCAACACTCGTACAACCATTATGACCCTGCTATTAACGACCGCGTCAACCCACTTAATGCCCGTTGTGCAAACATCCAGTCACAATTCCGTCCGGGCATGGATTGGATCTCATACACTGGCTGGCTACTCTGTGGCTCCCACCAAGAAGAATAAGGGCCGCATTACGCCAACACCACTTGCTTGCTCGTACGGTTCGTGCAAGCGCCCTATTGACGACTACATACACTGCTTTACTGGGGTCACAGGTCATTATCGTCAAACATAAGTAAGTACGAAAGGGTTTCTAGATGGGTTGCCAAGACAAATGTTTGTATTTCTACCTATAGTGAAACATCTCGAGGTATAGCGCAGCTCGTGCCAAGCAGCGTGCAGCACTGCTCCCACCAGTTCCTGCAGTGAGAACAGATTTAGCTCCCACCTTTGTGGTACCTCCGAATTGACTGTCGACGCGACATTGCCAATTGCCACAGTGCTGTACATGACCATGACGTACCGCCGCGTGGCAACAATCGTACTACTCAACATATAGAACCTCGATTGTCTCGAGCTGGTAGAAGTGCGAATTTGAGCTAGTTTGACCAAACATTGGTTTTAGGAGTCGCAACAGTAATAGAAGCATTCTGAGCTACTTTGGGATCATATGCGGTGCCTTCAATCATCGAGGTTTGCTAACCGGCACAAAACTAGGCGATTTACCTTTGTATCATATGCCTAGCCAGGCAAATATGACCCACGCCCCGGTACATAGCTATGAGCTCGATGAGTGACCGGTGATTTATTTAGTCCACTTGGATAACATTAGTACGGCCCTTATGTGTATGGCGGTATTTCAAGAGCCACTGGTTGATCGTGCAGAGAGGCCCTGTTCTGTTACAGCATGGAGCCGGGTGGTTCACAAAGGAGTCATCGCTGGTAATCATCAGACCTCGTCACAAAACCGGGCGAGTCTTCATATCGCTCTCGATCTCCAATGGGCCTGAGGTTGAGGACTCGAAGCTCGCCGTATGTCTGCCTCTCCCTGACCCTCTCCGCCTCCATACCTCATTCTGCATGCGAACTCATTGTATTGTTCCCATTTGTACTATCCAACGCATTTCTGCGTCATTCCAAGTTCACTCACGACCCGAGACCCGAACGCCCCTCTTGATCATGTACCAATCAAATGACCTCATGTAGACATTTCTTGATCATCTTGCATCCTTTGGTACTAGAATCCAGTCGGAATCTCAACTTGGAAACCCTAGTCCGTTGCCCCTCGTTCAGCCTTCCCTCGTTCAATTCAGTTTCGAGACTTGTCGAGAGAAACTCTATTGTCTATGGTAGATTCATTTCTCGTGGCTCGTTAGCAATACAACCCCTGCCCATTTCTATTCCTAATTACCTCGTAAAACGCCGTTACAAAGATCACATCGATTTATTCTATCTACAATGCGTGTCTTGTACTGCGCTTTCTCTTAATATACTCCCTTGCGGCGATTTGCTATCAGAGTGGAGATGGTAAAGCTCAACACGCTAGTGTATATATACACCCATTGGACACTATTCGGGTCGGACTTATATTTTATTATGGGGTGGAGTATCATAGGGGTACGTGCAAGGAAGGCACTGTTCTTGAAGGGTATGCTATTATGTTATTTGGTTAGTATCCAGGAGGTACCAGGCAAGATCGACAATGGAACTTTGGAACACACCGATACCACGCTGAACGATCACCCGCGGTTTCATGTACGCTTGATGCGCATTCCCGCCTGCGCTCCATTTATACGCCCTATCCCTGTTAGGATTTTGAACACCTCATTCGGCCTTAACCATCTTCTCTACAGCCCCTTGGTACAGGACACAATGACAGCATCCAAACACAACGGTGGCTATGCCGCTGGTTTCTATGAAAAGCCAAGGGCAGAAAGATGATAGGACTCAAGATACGCGTTTTCATTCAGTTGATCTACTAGTTTACAGGAACAGGATATCTTTAAGGGTATTACAAATCAAGGGTACATTTAGCCAGACTGATAGACGGCCGGACCTGCGACGACATGGTCGTTGAGTAGCGACATATTGTAAGGCGTCACGAAGAGATCAGTATCGACCAGCATCACGAACACGGTTCCATTGACGATCGGAACACTTGAATTGCCCACGCCAGCGGCAATGAGATCGGCAATGTATATTTGAGTACCTGGCTGCTGGGTGACTAGGTGAAAGGAGAGTCAAGTCAGGACAAACTCTTTTAATTTAAAAGCACTACGTACTCGCTGTGCGGTTCGTCGTGTTCACGTCGGTTAGTTCAGTGTATGTGACATTCAACTGGGACACCCAAGCAGCAAACTGGATAGATTGCAAAATCAAAATGCCATGTCACAATGAACCCAATTAGGGAACTCACTCGGGGGGTGCCGGCCGTGGTGTTTGTGACATAAAGTCCATCACCATAGCTGACATTCTGACCAGGAAGTTCCCATTGGAACTCAACCGTCATGTTGGCGTAAGACAGGGCGGTACGGTTAGTTGAGATCGCGGCACCGTACGCTGGATTAGTAGCATTCGGGTTGTTCTAACAACGGTAGATAGGTGTCAAGAAGAGAAGAATGTGGAAGGTGGATCACCACCTACCGTCAAAGTCAAAGCAGGGAAGTTCTGCCACTCGATCTTTGGATTTTCGGCGGGACATGATGCGATGTATGGCGCAAGAAGGGTCCATGTCCTGCATGAGGTTCGTTAGAGGTCAGTGATCCAATGGATGAATGACCCGTACATGCTTTGTGACAATCCTGTATTGAACCAGAAAGGCATCGGGAATAGACCCTACAGGTCTGGTCAATGATTCGAAGCAACAAGCCAGAGAGTTGTGACAAACCTGGAGTTGTGTGAAAGCCATTTGCTGTCGAGCTTCTGTCGTGATAGATTGTAGAAGGATTTGAGCACTGGGTCGCGAGTCTAGGTGAGGAAGGAAGCCATATACTCCAGCCTCGCCCCAGCGTGTCAAAACTTGACAGAAGTTGATAAATTCGCCCACGGTATGGAACGGATAGGTGTAGTTGCAGGGTTTAGCAGCGTTGGAGCCAAGGATGTTCGTCAACGCTGTTGCATGGCCAACCTCTTGTTCAGCCCTAGGAGAGGTAAAGACATGAGTGAGATAGTCTATTGTAGCAGACTCCCTTACATGAACTGAATGAGGAAACGATCTTCAGCGGTGATGTTCCAAGCCTCGAATTCCTCGTTGGAGAACATTGCCAGTCCATGATGAAACAAGTCGAGCTCAATCCACTCTTGATTCAGTGCAAGATTCTGAAAGGTGCTAAGTAATGTGAATCGGTATAAAGTACGTAATACGCACCAGGCTCTGGAAGTCAAAATTGCTGAGAGGCGCATACACCGGCGGCGGATCAGTGGCATCGACGCCTATGCCTCCCGCCGGTTGATAGGGCTTATTTAAGTCACCAGCAAATTCGTAACTTCCGGTCTCTTGTGCCAAGACCTTCTGTGGCCCGAAAAGGGACCCCGCGAACAGTAAGGGTGCTGCAAACGAGAATCTGGAGACCATGCTGCTGTAGCTGTAGCTGTAGATGGTAGATAGATTGTGAGTGTTGGGACGAATGGAATGAAGTATACTGACCAGGACCTGTTTATATACTTGCTCACACCCCCCGACGGTTCGGGATAATGCGGTACGCGGTACACACTGCGTATGCGTAATGTATGTCATCGGGTTATCAGGTTTGACATTGCAAAATTGTTTCATGTTGCAGAACCGCGGAACCCGAAACCCCGAAACAGCGCCATCACGCCATCAATCAAGGTCTTTAAGCTGTGTGCAATCATTCCTCGCTCCTGGCTGAGACTTCCTGACGAAATAAGTCGAGTCTGTTCATGAATTAATATGACATGATGACTGGGGTAGAGGTTAGTGTTCAATTGAATACACAAGAAGTCAGGAAACTATCACGGAACGCTAATAGCGGTGACCATGATTGTGGGCGTGGATCGGGACACGGCAGCTAAGCACTTGCAGTCTTTGCATCCTTGTTCAGGCATCCTTGTTCAGGCAGGCGTCGGGAGGTCAATAAGTGTGTCACAATTGTACTCTACTTCGGAAAGATAAATAACATCAACTAGAGGAGGACCAGAGCAATCGTTGAGATGACGGTCCCGCCGACGACCGCCCATCCACCACGAATGACGGCACGGTTGGATAGTCCTATGGAGCGTGTAAAATATTACAGGCGCCACCAGAAGAAAGTAGAATGAAACGCACCCTTAGTTAGATCCCAGCTTAAGTGCCGTACTCCGTTGAGGGAGTGGAACGCAAACGGGGCTGCAACGATTGTCTTTCCCGCGTACTTGACCCAGTCAGGCATTTGATGCACGAAGTCTACAAGATGTGCGGTATCGAAGTGCCAACCAAAGACCGGTGAAGCCAGGTAGGCTAAGAAAAAGCCGTACAAGCCTCAACCGAAACATGAGCTTTGGCATCGCATAAGGTAATTTCAGCACAGCATACCGACGCTGAGGCCGGCACCGGTAATCCGAGTGACGATACTGAGAATCCAGGGAATTTGAGGCTTGTAAATAGTAAAGTGCGGGCTAGACGGGCGATGCAGGCGTTGTTTGTTGAGAATTGATTGAGCATCTTTAAACGTCAGGCTTTCGGTTTTGATACTGCGAAAGGCTGAGATCGAGTAACAGAGGTGAGCCAAAGCCTTCGGGTGTATTTCTATGCATACCTGAACGCTGAATGATACGAGGGGTCAGGGGGGCATAGCGCAGACCAACAGCACGGATAGCGAGCATTGTCGTCATGGTACAAGCAGCCGGAAGTTGAAGGGGTCAAACACGTTCGGAGGCTGGAGAAGCAAACATGCTACCTCGGACAACGGTAAAGATAAGAAGAAAATCCTCTCCATCTTCCATGTTCGCTTTATTACATTCCCAGGTACAACTCTCTCGTCCCACTTTCTACAACCAGAAGGAGCTACCAAGACTACCTGTTCCGCCTCTACGGGAGACACTACGCAAATATTTGCGGAGTCTTGAGCCTTTCCTTGCACACTCCGCGGAAAAAGAAGGGTATTCCGTTGATTCCGCACGCGCTAAACGCGTCGCATGGGCAGAAGAGTTTGAGCAAGGCCTAGGACAGATATGCCAACAACGGTTGTTGGGTGAGGACTGTCTCTCAGGCTCAGGGACTCCTTTCTCATGAGAGGTCAACAGAACTCGATCGCACCGCGCCTTTTAACTGGCTGGACGATCATTTTTGGCTGAAGAAAGCATACTTGGAATGGCGAAGCCCCTTAATCATCAACTCAAACTGGTGGCTGGCACTACAAGATGACGAGGTTGTACCTCCAGAAGTACGAAGAAGTGATTCTGCTGGCTTGAACATCTGGCAAATGCGGAGGGCGGCTTGGATTTGTCATCGGGCCCTCACTTTCAAGCAACTCGTGGATCGGTATGCCCCACTTCCTACATATGATTCTTGTGCTCATCAGCCTCAGCGAAGAGATCCCTCCCGATACTACGCGAGGACGCCCACTTTGCATGTCCCACTATCGGCGGTGAGTGACTTTTGAGCCATATAATTTGACTTAGTTGTATTCAGCTCCTTTCAGGATGTTTAACTCGACTCGCGTCCCCATGGTTGGGTGCGACAAAGTTCGTCAAACACCGGCAAATCACATTGTACTATTCATTCAAGATCATTTATATTCAATAGACGTCTATGATGAATTTCAAGCACTTATATCACCTGCCCAGATCCTTGGCCGAATTCAAAGCTGCATTGTGGACGCCCAGAAAAAAGGGCCGGCTCCTTTGGTGTCCCTCTTAACTGCTGACAATCGGGAGGCATGGGCAAAGGTCAGAGCATATACCTATTTCTATATGTGTATATTAATGTTTCCCTAGATGCGCCAATATTTATTGGAGTTATCACCCCAGAATTATTCGACTCTGGAGAAGATAGACTCGTCTCTCTTTGCACTCTCGCTCGACCATTCTACGCCCGTGTCCTTTTCGACGTCTAGTCTCCAAGAACGCAGAGATGCACACCTTCATAACGCCGCGTACGGCCGCATGGGTCGAAATCGATGGTTTGACAAGACGATCTCATTCTCAGTGGAAACCAACACTCGACTCGGAATGACGGGAGAACACTCTCCCTGCGATGCCTTGATCCCGAGTATTCTTGGGGACTTTACCGTCGAAGTGGGAATGGACCCTTCATTTCTGTCACAAATCCCAACACCCGACCTCGGTGGATGGAACCACCTGGGGTGGGATGTCGATGATACTATATTGAAGACATGTCAAAGAGTCCAGGAGGAGGTCAAGTTTTCAATACAGGATTCTGATGACAGTGTCCTGTGGTTTGAGGAATACGGAGTGGACTGGATGAGACAAGTCGGTGAGTGGATGAAACCCACTCTTCCTGGCTCCATTTTAATGTTATGCAGCCAAACTATCCCCCGATGCGTATATTCAAATGGCCCTCCAGCTCGCGTTTCTTAAGGACCGCGGTCACCCTACCGCTGTTTACGAGACAGCATCGACCCGTTTGTTCCTTCATGGTCGTACCGAAGTAATCCGGTCATTGAGTAAAGAGAGCGTCGCATTCATAGAAGCCATGGCGCATGATCGTGGATCAGTATGTCTTCATTTTCCATGCACTGTGTCTTCCCTCACCGGCTAGTAGCCCACACAACAACGAAGATTGCTAAGTGACGCCGTGAAAGTACACAACGACTATACTCGGGAAGCTTCCATTGGACGTGGAGTTGACCGTCATCTCATGGGTTTGCGATTAGTCATGAAAGAGGGAGAGTGCTCGCCACTCTTCGAAGATGAGCTATACAGCCTTTCCCAGGAATGGCTTCTGAGCACCAGCGGGCTAAGTGCCGGAGACCGGTTTATAGGCACAGGGTATGCGATACTCCTCACTCTCTATGCAACCACTGACAACCCAATAGCTTTGGAAGCCCGTATTTAGATGGCTATGGGATTAATTGTAAGCTTACCATTGAGTTCTTTAGCAATACTAACTATATCCATAGATTTGGCTGGTGCAAATATGCTTAAGTTTGGCATAGAATCAAAGAGGAGCAGTCAGCTCACTTCAACTGATAGATTCAAGCAACATCTCACAAGAGCACTACTGGAGATGCGGGATGTTTGCCTAACCGCGATAGAAGAGGAAAATAGCCTTATACAGTCCAAAGAAGAACAAGCGCGATTATGATTCGATATAATAACAGAGACTATTTCCCATTTGGCAACTTTCCTCAAGAGGTGTAGGGTCGACCAGCCTAATGTTTCTGAAAGACATCATCAAGGCGGGGATTGCACGAAAGTAAAACGCAAATCAAAATTCTTCTATCTTTAATTTGTCCAGCTGCCTTGACTCGATCCACCCATCAGGCTTCGTTCCTCCCGACCACTCCGCGGCGAGCGATCCTACAAGTGTATACCATGCCCTCTCCGTGAGGAACTTCCGGTTGGTGACAATAAACATCGCGAGCTTGCACCGTGTAAGCATCACGTTCGTACGTCTACGATTCTCCAAGAACCCGAGCCCTTTTGAGCGGGTGACAGAAATAATGATGAAATCAGCTTCATTTCCTAGTCAAATGGTCAGTTGGGAGAAGAATAGGGGCAGACTCTCAACCCATTCTCGCCTTGGAAGGAATCCACGTTATTGCACTTGTCCTCTCGTTCCTCTTTCGGTAAGTCCTGGATCTTTTTGAGCTTCTTGTCAATCATGGTCGTTTGTCCGTTGTATGGGGTGATAATCTTAAATTCCCTTCCACGCAGCAACTTGGCGATCTCCAAGCAAACGTCAGCCTCAGCCGGATTCTGTAAATGAAAACATTATCCAAGGAATTAATATGGCCAGAAGATAACGGACCCCCCAGCTCGTTCCAATTCGCTCCTCTTGACTATCAGCAACATCGATGAAACGAACGGCGGTGTACGGTTTTACTTCGTCCGAGGCAAAGCGATCGAACAAGGTATGATTGTATACATGGCTGCTGATTGCTTGGGCCAAGTGCAAGGGTAGACGATCTAGGGAGTATCAAACACTGTCACCAACTCGAAGCAATTCACTGACATGTAATATTGAGAAGGACCTTCCTATTGGCGATGCACGACCGTTCCTTGACAGCTTCAAAGATGCTTTGCAAACCAGGCGTCTCGTCGGAGCCGTATGGAGCGACTAGAAAGAAGTTGTGACGGTCACTCCGACGATCGTGTGTGACACTTACGTTGTTTAGGGTCACCCACGAAGCCAAGCCGTTGGATATGTTCGCCCAAGAGGTACATGGCTGGCAAGAAGTCGCTCATTATGATCTGACTGGCTTCATCGACAATGAGCGAGTGTGGAGGGAGGAGCTTGTGTAGCTCGATCCTGAAAACAGGATAACCAGTGAGCATCGCAAGAGTACACAGGATGACCTTGACGCCCGCAAACGTCTCAGGTATCTCCTTGCGCTTTTTCTTCTCAGCCAAGTCATGTGAGGTGAGAATTGCCCCGGTGGGTCTCATTTTGTGGTATAGCTCCTCGTGCCTTTGACGACAATGGTAAGTGATAGGTCAGGATTAAGATGAGTGGATCATACCAGTCATTATGGAAGTCAGAGGAGACGAGTAGCTTCCATTGTCCTTCAGCTATCTTCACTTTGAGAAGCTTTTCGGCAATATTTTTAACCGCTACATTTGATTGTGCGACTAGCCACACTGCGGAGTCCGGGAATAATTCCAATAACTTTTCGGTTTGAGCAACTAGCACTGATGTCTTTCCTGTGCCTAGAAGGTGTCAAATCACGTTCTCTGATGGTTTTTACCCCGTACCTGGAGGCCCATGAATCAACGACACTTGGAGGTCCTCGCTCTCGGCCAGAAGGCTACGAACAGCCGCCTGTTGCGAGCGATTGAGCGATGCGACATACCCAGAGGACAGAGTTTGAGGCAAGGGCTCAACGACAGTGTCTTCGGGATAACGAGTGTGACTTTGGCTGAATAAACGATAAAGCGCGCGATTGTGACTGAAATGGAGCGTCCCTTGAAGGAGTTTGTATATGCAGCGTGTTCTCTGAGTTTCAAGAGTGGTCTGATCCGCCCTGCCGAGCGTTTTGGCGGAGACCACTGAACCTGCGTTCGACACATCGACATCTCGACCGGCGTCCGCTAACACCTCTGCCGTTGCGTATCGCCCACGAACGTCCTCGTCTGTTAGTTCAGTATTGATACGAGTGCCGTCTTCAAAGGTGATCTCCATGGTCTACCAGGGACATTTAAAAAGTTCGCTTGCTGGCGTAGTATTTATTGTACCTTTTTTTCACCACGCCTGATCTTCATTACCCTGGTATTGTATTCCTTGGATTGCAGTCGAATGGCGCCACCATCAATGTACCCCTCCACTGCGCGATGTTCAGTGAAACGTGGTTGCTGGGCTCGTAATCGATCTATGCCGAGAACGAGTTGGGCTAAGGTTAAGCGTTCCTTGGCTTTCTTCAATTTCTTCTTCACAGATAATGCAAGAGAAATAAGCTCACTTCATGCATGAGATGTCCGAGCTCCGTCACGGGCAAACCTGTCAGATCGGAGTTAAGGTCACCCGCATTGCTGTGAAGACCCTGTACAACCCAAGCCCGCTCAGCGAGGTTTCGAATGGTCTCATCCTCGCCGTCGAAGGCAAAGTCCTCGAAAAGCTCAACCACGACATCCTCAACGAGTTCAGGATACCGTTTAACCAATGCACCCAGGGATGGTTCAGTTTCCTCGTCTGGTAGCATGAAGCTAAGGGAAAGAAGGTCGAGAACACGAGCCTCCAATCCGTAACATTGGTAAAGGCCCAGAACGAGGCGATTGAGATCGATGCCGACCAAGCGGATCTCCCCATTGAAGAGGTGAGTACTCAGCACCGTGTGTGGTGTGTCCCCGGAGTAGTCTAGCTCGATGCAGAGTACATGGTGGCCACACGAGATGGCGATGGCGGAGAGGAGACAAGCATCCTTAGAATCGAGGAGGGTATCTTTTGTACACGGTGTATACCCGTAAGAGATGGCTACCGGTGCGCCTTTCCCCTTTCGTACGAGATTAAGAAGTTTGTCGGCATGTAGCTCCCTTTCGTGTACAAACTTGACGTTTGGGCGGCGCAAATTCGACGTCTGGTTGTGGAACAAGTTTCGAAAAGTAGGGGGGTCGCTTTTTTGGTCCGGTGGCGGTGATGTCTCTCTCGCCATCCCGTATGTAAGTAGACGAGTTTGGGAGCCTGCCACAAATACGAACTTGCAAAATCTCACTCGAGAATTTCAACTCATCTCCCCGAACATCTCTATAGATATTACGTGACGGGAGACTTCTCGTAGTCCTTTCCAAAGCCCACCACCCCTTCTTCCTTGGCTCTCTTCAAGACCCTTTCAATACCGTCCAATCCTTTCACTAAATCTTCCACCGGTGGGCCAAACGAGATGCGCACGAAACGATGGCAGGGAGAGTTGAACAGGTCTCGTCGATGAGACGGATTAATGTCGAAGAAAATGCCTACAAGACGAGTAGGCGTCACGGTGACCTTGCCATTTTGTCATCACGCACCTGGAACCACAATAGTCTTTTCCTTGAGGAGCTCTTCAAAGAATGTCAGGCCGTTATTGAGTGGCTCGGGCAGGTCAACAAGGTCAAGCCAGATGTAGAACGTGCTGGTAGGCGGGTTGTGGACTTTGAGGCCAAGCTCTTCGAGACGCCTGAGCACATAGTCTCGCTTTCCTTTGAAGTGACGCTGAAGGGCGAGCTGCGAAAGGATCGTTATGCCCCGACCATCCAGCCGAGAGAGCCCTTACCTTTTCTTTCTTCACATATTCAGGGTCAAGGAGAGGTATCGCTGCTACTTGCAATCTGAAGGAGTGTCAGGTCGGGTTTGGTCACCCATAGAACACGCACGGGTGATTAGCCCCGCCGTCCAGGAATGAACCGGATTGCGAAAGAGCCGTGATGAGGTTTTTTGGTCCAATAACCCTACACACTCAGTTGACACAATAATAATGGAACGCTTCAGTTCACTCGCCAGCATACACGCCATCCTGGCAGTCTGAAGGTCTTCAGCTTGACACCGTGACCAGCGGGTATGAACACACATACCTGAAGTTCTTAGTAAGGCCGTCAATCAAAATGACTGGGTCCTCATTGACATCTGGCGAATATAAGTGAACGGCTCGAGATACCAAGTGGAACTCACCATCAATATAGCTAGCTGCTGAGATTGAAGTACCCATATCCCCTTCCTTCTCGTGGTAGATGTACCAAGAGTAGAACTCATCCAAGATAACGGTGGGTCCAAGCTTGTGAAGTTCGACTAGCTCTTTCAAGTCGTTGCCTTTGGTGCACTGACCAGTCGGGTTACGTGGATTTGAAGCAAGAATTACGCTTAAACCCTGGTTGGCTATGTCTTTCTGGAAATTAGGGTCAGCTCGGAGGGTGGGAGGGGCCCACAGGGACGGACTCTGGTCTGGACTATATCGAGCTGGTATCCATTTTCTGCCTCAAGTCTGAGAACGAAGTAAGCGATGCGAACTGGTGTATAGGAGGCACTCGCACGCAGTAGGAATAGGAACGAGTCTCCGGAATACTTCAAGGGACTGGGAGTAAGCGGTGTAATCCGGTATTTGGAAGCCTAAATAGCTTCAAGGTCATCAGTAATACAGCCCAGCCACCCAGCCACTCAGCGCCCCTCCATGTTACTCACACATCTCCCACAACAGCAGCGACACGGGACAGCCCAGCCCGACCCCCTGGTACAATGCAGACATTTTCGGCAGTATACTTGCTTTGCTTGTCTTGGCGATAGGTGACATTGTAGAGATTTGCAACTGCCTCGCGCAGAGCTAATGCGCAAGTATGTGTTAAGAGGTAGTAAGACCAAAGTTACAGTTCAGGAGTTACCTTTGACGCCGGTAGTAGGTGCGTATTCACAGTTGGCCACATCAAATGAGATTGATTGAGGACGCGGGGCAGAGCCAGGGATATCTCCGACTTCCGGCGCCCCTTGCCCAAGGTTACTCCAGAGATGGCCACCAGCATAAGAGAAGCCGTTTGCAATAGCACTGTGACAGGCAGTTTAGTTCCCTCCAGGCAAGTCAGATGCAATATGCATGGTTAACTTACCGATCACTGCAATAGATGACACCAGTGGAGCCGGGATGAACAATACCAGGCACCGTCTCTTCAGACGGATTGGTCGTAGCAGGAACGCGCCCAAGTGCCTGGTGACCCGGGGCGCTGCGGTAAATCTGGGAACGAGTATGAGTTGAAGACCCGGATAGAAGAAGAGGAGGATACGCGAACCTTGTGTGCCTCCGATTCGAGCTCCCCCCTAACCTGCTTTATGACGGTTTCGACGACATCTTGAAATCGAGTGGACAGAGGGGCGGGTCGATGTGCGGGTCGATGTGCCATGTGTGTCCACGCCCTGGTGCTTGATTCTACGAAATGTTCGTCGATTAGGGAGCTTGGCGCGTGAGGGCAAGGAGCAAGATTGTGGGGTGTGGCCAGACCCAATATTGTAATGCGGCGTTATCGCGGCGTTATAAATAGTGATCACTGCACACATGTCCAACCCTCCAATCACAGTAAGGTGCCCGTCATCGAATGACGATCAGATCAACCGACGTACGTACAACAGCCCGCAAATCACGGGGAGAGCTTATCGACTGACGAAGGACTCGGGTGTCGTTGTGTGCATTGATCGCAGTTGTAAGGTATTCAATCGATACCAGTCCATGCTTTGACTACATCACAGTCGCGTTCCAATGCATCTATCAGCTCTTCTAGTGACCGTCGCTCTTCGTCTGACAAGCTTTGTGTAGTGAACGCCGCGTCCTCTGTGGGTAAAAAGCGAATTTCGCTCTCCGTCAACATATAGGAATGCGGAGGGGACGAAAGTAACGTTGTTAATGAGTTCAGCTGTTCAGGTGGTACGATGATCTGAAGGTAAACTCTCAGTGGATGGTACCTCTACAGCAAATTGATTCGACAAACCTCAACTTCCTCAGAATCTTCCACCTGCGTGACATCTTCGGCACCTCCTTCAACTGCTGCTTCCCACAGATCATCAAACGACTTATCAGTTGGAAGCACTACTTGAATAATGCCCTTTTTCTGAAAAAGGAATGCTGTAGGGGTGAAGCGAGCACTAGGAAGAGGACACGTTGATGACCGAACTAAGGTGGAGTAGGCGTTGCAACCCACTTATGGTCATTAATAACTGTTCGTAGTGAATGTCTGGTTCGGGTCGGGTTGTCTGTATAGCACTCGCTGGGGCGTTTCAGAAGCATAGATATGGAAGAAAATATAACTTACGCACCATATGATACCAACCTTTGAGCTCGTCATGATCTCGTAGACGAGTTCCTGCCCGTTGTCCTTTTCCCCAGAGCTTGGGTCCGCCTGCCGTCTCTTGAGAAGCTAGACCACATTACAATAGTGGATCTTACCCTTGCAAGTGCACGCTCAATATTGTCCTTGGGTACCCCGGCCTTATTTGCTTTCTTCAATGCGACTGCAAGAGCGGGATTCAACGCTGGATCAAGACTCCCACCAACTGGGAGGAAGTGACGTCAGTAACGGGCTAGATGTTAACCAGTAGAGACCAACCACGCGCGGCTACAGTGACGTCCTAAACTTTGCAGGTGAAAATTTGGCTCGCTCTCCAAGGAAAGAGCATACCTTGGCCATTTTGTTAAAAGCACTATTCTTCTTTGCATCTTGAATAGCTTTGGTATGTCTTATTTTACTCCACTGCAGTTTTACGAATCAAAACGCGCTCTGTGATATGAATTCATGGATAGCTCAGACTTTGTTGTGACCTGACAGCGCAGCTCCGCTGCTAGTAAATCCACGCGTTATAATTGCATTCCTGGTCCTTAACGGTGGTCTCCAGGCAATAGACGCTAGCATGGGCGAGTGACGCTAGGAACAAAGTGTGAACCCTTTCGACCCAACCACTGATACGAAATGGTCCTGCCATCGCCACTAGGAACACCGGAACAGAATATCAAACCACTACCCGAGGACGAAGACTCTGAAGACGAAGCTCTTACTCGCTACATTCATCCAGACTTGCAAGGAGCTCAAGCCCAGGAAGAGGAGAGCCCACCCCAGTCGACCTGTGGCTGGCACGAATGCGGATTGACATTCCGCAGGCTTGAGGAGCTCGTTAACCATATCCATAGCGGTCAGTAATTTACCGTCAAGCGCGACTCGTATCCGCTCACGACCACTGTAGCACATGTAGGGACCAGTAAATCGACTTACCGATGCATGTGGGAAGGGTGTAGCCTCTATGGGGTTACTCGTACATCTCGATTTGCCCTTATTGGCCACATTCGATCTCACACCGGCGAGCGGCCCTTCACTTGTAAACTTCCAGGTACCTTTCCTATCCTCGTCTAGCTTGTTGTCACCTCTCACGTTATCTCCTAGAATGCGACAAGTCATTTACACGCTCCGACGCCCTCACCAAGCACATGCGAGTGGTCCACCAGATGGAAACCCAATTTCCAAAAAGTCATCAACAAAAGAAACGAAAGCGAGAAGACTCGGATGCGGAGGAGGAGCCATTCGTCGCTCCAGATAGTAACGGCGAGGACGACGATGCGGTCGACTACGATGAAGACGACGCCTACAATCCCCGCGGGCGGAAAGGCAGAGGCCGGAGAGGGAAAGCAGCTGGACACGCTGCAGAAGCTAGCGTTGTTCCAGTCAAAGTGGAGGGCCAGCAACCACCGGTGATTCCTGCGGCAGCATTGGCGGAACCTGAAGTGAGCGACCCCGAGTCGGATGAGTTCCTACCAGAGGAGGTAGACCCCGTCACGGGTCTAGTGAATGGGTGTCGGCCGTCGAAGGCGCGATACTTGATATGCAAGGCGAAGTATCGCTATGCTATGGGCGAACACGAGCGGTTGCTGGAAACGCTCAAGTGGCTACAAGAGGAGACCCAGCGGTTGCGGCTGTCGAAGGATGAGGCCCTTAACGACTTGCTGAAGAAGCAGTATGGGTACGTGGTGCCCTTGGATCAACGCTCCTCCACTCAATCATTTCGATAGAGATGAGCTCGCAGCCAGCCTCCTGCGGCCCTCGATAGAGAAAGCGCCGCGAGTAGCGTGATGATGTAATACTATACTTCGTTTATATCTATTTTCTGTTTTCGGCATGGTTCTCAACGTGCGAGGGCGCAAATGATGTCACCACCTATGTCGCTCTTAAACCGATCTGCTCCAACGTGTTGTTCTCTCTCAACCTTCAGCTTACCTTCAGCTTACGACCTCTCATGATCTTGAATCGTCTTCCTCACTCTCTTAACCGCACCGCGTTGTTGCTTCGAACTCGATATCCTACAATTTTACCCCTTGCCACCAGCCTCGCCGTCCGGAGTGCTGCGAGCCAGGTTTCCAGTCGCCCGGGGTCCCAAAGTTTACCACATGGTGAGTTGAACGCGACTCGTGGAATTAGTATCTGACAAGAAGCTCGCTAGCGGCTTTGAATGTAGGTTTGTCTTCGACGGTTCTCAAATACTCCTCTGAAATGATCGCTCGTTGACCGTCAGATCAAAGAGGAAGTGAGCGCATTTAATACAACGGTAATGTAACCCATTCATCGGCTCTAGGTTTCGCACGGAACAGCAAGCTTGGCGGAGGCGATCGCGGGAGGTGCAGATACAACGCAATTCGCATCAACGGCCGCGGTAAGAATTAACACGTCGGTTGCTTTGAATTCTACTCACTCTCCTTCTAGACCGATCCTGTTGACCCTACTTTCATGAGGATTACGCGGGCTATCGCAGCAACTGTTCCTCGGTAGGCATTTCAAATCGAAACGATGCATTATCACGAAGTCCACTTAGTCCGAATATGATGTTTGGTCTCGCTGGTGCCCTTCCCTACCTTGGCACCACGGGTGCAAGCCTGTACTACGCAAGTCAAGCAGGGCAAACAGCTGCTAAATTCACAACTCAGTTGGATCCGTCCATTGCGGTTGAACTCCTGAACCAAGCGCTGCATGTGCAGGTAACGTATGGTGCAGTAATGTTAAGCTTCTTAGGAGCGCTGCATTGGGGAATGGAGTTCGCTGGTTATGGAGGAATCAAGGGTGCGAGACGGTTGGCATTAGGGAGTGCGCCTACACTCCTTGGGTGGTATACCCTATGGATGCCAGATCCCACCATGGCGCTCATCACTCAGTGGTTTGGATTCACTGGGCTATGGTATGCTGATATGAGGGCCACCATGGCCGGTTGGAGTGAGTGCTGCGTGTTCCCTACTGATTAAGCAACTATTGACCTATCGTTGAATAGCCCCGCCTTGGTATTCGCAAGTACGTAACGAGAGCTGATTGCACTTTGCCCCAGTACTAACACATATCCTAGTATCGGTTTTATCTCAGCCTCCTCGTCGGGACGTGTATTGTTGGAACACTCGCGGGTAATTACAAGCTTGGTCCAGTGGCGTCTCACTCTACAGCGCTCAAAGAGCTGGACGATTTGAAGAAAGAGAGAACACGCAAAATGGCAGGGACTCCTGTTGTTCCTGGTGAAGTTGGGTCTGTGTCCGGCGTAGCTGAAAATGCCGACGCGTATATTTTGATCAAGCACGCGAAGAACCCCGAGGAGAAAAGAGAAAAGGAAAAGGAAAAGGAAAAGCAAGAGCAAAAGGAAGAGAAGAAAGTGTTTGGGTTGTTTTGATACGAAATGTATTGTCGCGACTTGTTTTGCCTAATGGACGCCTTTGTCCTCCAAGTCGGCTTCCGCCTCCAGCATCCCCGCCGTCGTCAAACTCGCCGTATCCTCTCGTTTAGACCAACATGGCCACTCCAGCTGCTGAAGAGATCCGTGCGTCGTCGTACGTCGGCTTCGACTCGATTACCCGCCAGATTGAGCGCAAGCTGCTCAAACGAGGCTTCCAGTTCAACGTTATCGTCGTCGGTCAGTCACTCCTCCCCCTATGAGTTACATGAAGTGTACAGGGGCTGATCCTCCCCTCTCTCGCCTCAATAGGCCAGACTGGGTTGGGAAAGTCGACTCTCATCAATACCATTTTCGCCTCTCATTTGATCGACTCAAAAGGCCGTCTCGAGGCTGACGAGCCAGTAAGGCAGACCACGGACATCCACCCCGTTTCTCATGGTGCGTTGCCCCTCCTTCAGTCGTCGCGCTCGACTCGCGTACCAAACCGCTCCGCTTTTGACAGAAATCTCCGAGAACGGTGTCCGTTTGCGTCTCAACATTGTCGATACTCCTGGTTATGGCGACTTGATCAACAACGAGGGCTGGTACGCTCCTAAAAGCTTCTGACGAGAAACGCGTGTTGACAACGGACCGACTGGTTTGACAGCTGGGACCCTATCATCAAGTACATCAAGGTAGGGCGTTTCTGTATTATCTGAGAGTCTTGGGAGTAACTTTTGCCGCTCAGGACCAACATTCTGCCTACCTCCGCAAAGAGCTGACGGCCATGCGCGACCGCTATATTACCGACACCCGTATCCACTGCTGCCTCTTCTTCATCAACCCCACGGGTATGCCCAATTGACCTTGGGTGACCTTGGGTTTGACTAATGTTTCACAGGCCACTCCCTCCGCCCCATTGACATTATTGTTATGAAGAAGTTGTCCGAGGTTGTCAACGTAGTCCCTGTCATTGCCAAATCGGACTCTTTGACCCCAGAGGAGAGAGATGCTTTCAAGAGCAGGGTAAGTCTGCTCGCTCTTTCACCCTAAAAAGCTGTTCATCTTGGTCTGGTAGATCCGCGCGGAACTCGTCCACCACAACATCCGCCTGTACCCTTTCGATACCGACGAGAATGACGAAGAAGAGTTGGCTCAGAACGATACCATCCGCGTATGTCACATTAAATCTCCCTTCTCAAAATCTCTTCTGATCGACATCTCCGCAGAGCATGATCCCTTTCGCTGTTGTCGGCTCTGAGCGCAATGTCATCATCGATGGCAAGCCCGTTCGTGGTCGTAAGAACCGCTGGGGTGTCGTCAACGTCGAGGACGAAAGGCACTGCGAGTTTGTGTACCTCCGTGACTTCCTCTTGAGGTTCGTTCCTTCAATTTACTCATTTGGCATTCGCTAAGCACCACCCCAGGACTCACCTCCAAGATCTCATTGAGACGACCGCCCAAATTCACTACGAGGCCTTCCGCTCGAAGCAGCTCTTGGCACTCAAGGAAGCCTCCTCCGGCGCCCGCCCCGCTCCTGCTGCATAAATCCCGCGTCCACGCTTGTCCCCCGCGCCGTGGTTGCCCCTTTATCATAAACCCAGTCTCGGTTTTGTCGTTGTAGGGAGGTACATGATTCCCCCCACCGCGCTCCTTTTATACATTTCCTCATCGATGTTCGGTTCTTTATGTTCTGTTCGGTAGTGGACTTTTTAATGTCATTCATTCTATCCCTCGTTTTAAGGATGTGGCAGACATAACTTATTATCGAGATCTACGGTGTGTACAAACAGCAAGCGGATCGTGGCTAGCTCCCAAAATGTCTGGCCGCTTCTTCCAGTTCTTCACGGTACGGACGTCGCTCAAAGACAGCAAATGTCCACGCGCTCTGGTCATTCAGCTGGGAGAATTTGATACGGTTTACGCCCTCCTGAATTTCGTGCGTGATATCGATGCTCTCAGTTAGAGGGGTCTACATATTATCAATAAACCAAATGTTCTCCGAATTCACGGTGACTCACAAAATGCTTAGGCCCATATGCTTTGCTCTTTTCTCCATTGACTTCGACGAAGAGCACACGCCCCTTGGCGGGCCAGGTCGTTGGCAATTTGGCTATCGCCTGTGCGCGCATCCTGTCGTCTGCATTTGGTGGCAATTGCGCGGAGAGTGCCTTCACTGCCGCCGTCTCGAAGCTTCGGAGTTTGTAGCAGGTGTATTCCTGTGTTGGGCTGGCGAGGCGAATAAACACCGGTAGGGTGAGAGGAAGGGAAAGGCTCACTCAAATGCGTGGCTGCGCATCGTCCATGTGTATGCACTTGTGGCTCTTGCGTTATCCTGCTTTAGTGTGAACACCTCTGTCATTGTCTTGTCGCGCAACTCATAGATGATGGCTTGGTCAACGTCTAGATCCAGTTCCACGGTTGGGATCGAGATTTGGGGCAGAGGTGCGGGTGCGGGTGCAGATGCAGGTGGATCAATGGTCATAGCAGCGGCGGGAGCCATTGCTTGAGGTGTAGCTACCGCCAGAGGAACGGGAGTAGGAACAGGAACGGACGTAAGAGCTGATTTTACCAAAAGAGGAACACGAGGCACTAGTTTGGGTGTGGAAGTAGGGACAGGATCGGGAGTAGCGTCGGCCATTTTGACGTCTTCTGCTTTGACGGTTTCGGCTGTCCGTGTGACTCGAACGGCCCGAGAAGGAGCAGAAGAAGTAGGCTTTCTTTGGTGTTCGGGATTGGGTACAACTGTGGCACTCCGACGAGTGCTTGAAGACGCATCGGAGGATATGGTTGCGACAGCCGTTGAGCTCCTCTCACTTGCACTATCAGCCATAATAGTATCGGTAACTATATGGTATGGTATCAATTTGTTCCTAGTGTAAACGCTCAAGGGACCTACCACTCCCTCTAATTGATTGTCGAGGGGCACTGAGTTGATTAGCCCTCCATTCGGCAAGGACAGCGGGCCCCATCTTTGCTAGACCAATAATCTCCTCAGGTCTGGTGTTTGTGTAGATACTTTGCATCTTCTCATCCACATCTTGACCAGGCCACCGCAATTCGATGTATCGACGGAATGTAGGTGTAAATATCTCCCATAATTTTTCGATTGGTATGTGGTCTAAAGTAGACTTTGGCATGTCTTCCAATGCCTCGCTCGCACGGCGTTTTCGGTTTCCACGATTCTGAAAGAGATGAATCAATCAGACGACGATCGAGAGAGTCGAGAAGAGGAACAGTCACCCTTTCTTCAAAGTCTGTGCTCATTGGTACGTCTTCCATGCGGACCGTTCACAGACGGCGCTCCTGTGGTTGGAATTCAAAGTGCTTCGCCTCTTACATGTCCCAACCTGGCCCTTCTTCGGGGGCGGGACAGCCCCCAAGGCTCCCTGATAGATGGGAAGGGTATAGAGATGCTCTACGCAAGGTATCTTTGCGTACTGGACAGCCATTCCCTAGTCTCGTGCTCTCCTTCGCCATCCTACACGAACTGACGGCCATTGTGCCCTTCGTCGGCATCTTCTTTACCTCCCGCGCACTCGGAATAGGCGAGAAAGTAGCTGGGATGCTCCAGGAGCATGACACTCAGCCAGGAGGCGCGGACCATGGTACCATCGAGGGCTACATCAGGGACAAGTGGAGAGAAGGGGGCGAATTTGGTGCGAGACTGGGTTCGAGATATGGATGGTTTGGGTTCGAGAAAGGCAAGAAGCCAACTCAGGAGGAGAAGGCTCTGATGCGGAAAACGATGGAATCCGATTTGGCAAACGTTATGTTCACATATGTATCGGTAAAGGTATGTCCTAACTCTCTGGATTGCTACCTTTTACTCAACCACACCTTCTACTTGGAGGCTCTTCTTCCGCTTCGGACTGGCGCGTCCTTGTACTTTGCACCAGCGTTTTCTCGGACATTCATCAGACCTGTTACTACAGCATTTCGTCGTGTATTCAAGAGGTAGACAGCTTGCTCTTGCATTGCTGGGTAGGTACTAATTACTCCATCGTTTATCGAGTCGCCAATAGGCACCGTTATTTCGGTAGACTATCATGCATACGACACCACTTTTGCGACACCAGGCTCTTGAAAGATTCCCGATTCCTCAACAGAGGGTTCAGTCGTGAAAGCGGGCCCAGGTCGCGTTGTCAACTGCCTCGAGACTTCTGTACAACATACCATACACCCCAGAGCCCTCCCTGAGTGTCCAAAGTATTTGTGCAATCCTTTTCGTCTGATTGGGCGTCGAACGTTTCTTTGTTTCCCAATCCTTTCTCTTCATCTTTCTGCAAAATCGTCAGGTCGAAATGTTGTCGCGGCTTCCAGCGGCGATGAGAGCGACTGGAAGTAACTCTAGCACGTGTATTCAGCTTACGCGTGCACTCCGGCAGACTGCTCCTGTGCGTCGTCGGTAACGGTCGTGGCTAGCCCTTTCAGCTGAATTCGCTTGTCATATTCCAGAGGAGGTTCGCGTCATCATCATCACCGTCATCCGCCCCCAGGGTCAGCTCTATTTCTCTCTGGCTCTTCGGGCTTCCGCTGATAGTGGGGCGTGACATTGCAGAAATTGTCGCCATTCACGTCCACGGCTGCCCTCGCCTCGGTCTCCGTCTTTACGGTTGGAACCATCGCCTGGTACACTCACCTCTACGGTTCTCTCCCCTTTATTGGAACAGTGAGCGCAAACTCGCCAGCCGAGGAGGGCCTCCATCCTCCGAACTATCCCTGGAGTCATAAGGGTTGGTTCGATAGTTTCGATCATGCCAGGTATGCAGAAGCTCGTATTAGTGTTCCTGGACCCCGAGCTGACCTTTTCGTCGCGTTCTCCGTCTTTTCCAGCATTCGACGCGGCTACCTAGTCTACAAGGAAGTTTGCGCGGCGTGCCACTCCCTCGACCGAATCGCCTGGCGCAACTTGGTCGGAGTCTCTCATACTGCCACAGAGGCTCGGGCGCTCGCTGAAGAGGTCGAGTACCCCGACGGCCCCAATGATCAGGGCGAAATGTTCACAAGACCCGGAAAGCTCTCCGATTATATGCCCGCTCCTTACCCTAACGAAGAAGCTTCTCGTGCCAGCAACGGTGGGGCACTTCCTCCTGACCTTTCCTTGATCACAAAGGCCCGACATGGTGGCGCAGTACGTTGGCCAACAAAGCCCTTATTCTTGCAACCTCCTCATAATTCCTCTCTAGGACTACGTCTTCGCACTGTTGACTGGTTATACTGACCCTCCGGCTGGGGTGGAGATTCGTGAGGGTTTGAACTTCAACCCCTACTTTCCTGGCGGTGCCATTGCGATGGCCCGTGTACTGTTTGACGGTCTCGTGGAATACGACGATGGTTGGTTCATGCGCACTAACCGGGTCCGACCCTTCTAAAGACGATTGTAGGTACCCCTGGTACAACTTCCCAGTACGCAAAGGATGTCGTCACATTCTTGAGTTGGGCCGCCGAACCAGAACATGATGATAGAAAGAAGCTTGGTCTGCAAGCAGCCATCGTCTTCTCGACTCTGCTTGGTCTCTCGCTATACGTCAAGCGTTTCAAGTGGACGACACTGAAAAATCGAAAGATTGGTGCGTACAACTAACCCCTCGTATACTAGTGTCGTACTACGGCGCAACTGACTTCCGCCCTACAGTCTTCAACCCTCCTAAGCAGATTAAACGATAGACTGAGAACTTTGGTGCCATTGTCTATCATCCTTGTATACGAACATACTGGAGTTTATACAGATGGACCCTGTTCCTTATTCTTACCCTGTTCCCATTTGCAAGACACCGGAACGCACATCGAAACCCCACGCGTCTGGGTGATCAAAAAATGATCGTGACTAGCTCACCAGGTAAGATCTCGAGAGTCGGGGCCATTTTATCCCCTCTCATAAATCCATATCGTCTCCATACCCACCGGTTCCGGTTGCACCTTGCACCCCTCCTGCAGACTCCATAGCATTGACGAGTGCCTTCGACCTCCTCCTGAGAGCACTCCCCATCTCCTCCCTAAGCACCTCCGCCGCTTGCCCTGCGACTTTGAGCACATCCTCAAATCGGGTAACATGCAGCCTCGACTCCATATTCAGCAACGTGACTTTCCCGGAGCGAGGCATAACCGCGACAGTAAGATGGGGAAGGTCCAATTCTTCCGTGTTCGTCAGGTCGAGAAGGATCGAGGTTGAATGTAGCCCCGCCGAGACTGCGACTACATAATCAAACAACGCGATTCCGGCGTCTATCAATGCCAATGTCGTGGCGTTTATTGCTGCTTGCAGGACACCTATGAATCGCATGATGAGTCATGACTTTACGCGTTTCGTGCCACATTGAAACATGACACGAACCTCCGTCTTGCTGATGGATATCCACAATGATGTCTATTTGAGATCGAGGGTATAAACCTATTTGAATCACAGATTCAAAAGTCGATTTGATGGCCGCGCCCAATTCGAGTAATCGCCTGGAGAGCGGTAGGCCGAATTAGAATCGAACGAGCCCTTCTCATCATCACAAAAAACGACATCAAACGTACTTGTCACCCCTACCTCGTCTCCTCCCACCTCCACCGCCCGAAAACGGCACCATCATAATCTGCACGTTCGTATTGGCCCGATCGTGTATTGTCTCCCTCCTCAGCTTGGCCTCCCGCGGTCCAAAAACTCGCACAGAGACTTCCGTAAGTCCGTGGCAGACGTGTGCCACGCCGTCCGGGCTCGTAGGGTGCGGATACGACGAGGGATCAGTCAAGCGCTGGCTTATCGAGGAAGAAGGTTGTAAGGCGTTTTCAGAGGTCGAGAGGTCGATGGACATATCCCGCAACTCGTATTGTTTTCTCCCATCGGCGCGAAAACCGCCTGCGTTGAGGATTTCGACGCGTGAACCCTGACATGGATTTTTCAGGATTTCGAGGACGTATTATAGGGGCGTGGTTAGAACCAACCATAGTTCCGTGAATGATTAGACTTGAACGTTGATTATGGAGAGGAACCAAATTACAGGCGGAATCGAATCGAGTCGGCTGTATTCGAAGGATACTCGATATACCTAGCATCGGTGTTTTCTAATGATAGGTCCCGTATTTCAAAGAAGAAGTGCGAAAAAGTATTCATTCGACTTTGAGTAAGAGTACAGACATTCACCAGATGCCCATATATATAGCTCTTCGACATGCTCATTCAGCAACCACTCAGAGCTTGGCCTTTTGTGAGCTAGAAACAAGCGTCGCTCCCGCTGAGGCGAGCACAACGGTATTGCGTTCCTTCACCTTCGTGACTATACGTAGGTAGCGTAAGCATGGCAATCCGCTTCCTCGGTCAGTCTGTAACCCACCGAAGATAACTTTGCTGCCCTCCTTCCACATCTCCGTCACCAATGTCTCCCCCGGATAAACGACACCCGCGAAGCGAGCTTTGATGTCCTCGAAGGGGCCAAATGTCTTCAAGATGTGCTTCCCAGAGAAGCCGAACGAGGCAAGGCCATGGAGGATTGGCTTGTCGAAACCGCCGAGAGCGGCAAATTCAGGCTGGATCTGCAAAGGGGTCAGAAAATCGTGAGGGTCAGTTTGTAAGAGTAACTCGCGTGGAGGGGGTTGTAGTCTCCGCTCAGTCGGTACAACGCTGCCTGTGTCGAAAGGGTCTTCTCCTCGATGACGGCATCAGGCGTCCTCTTTGGGGGGATGTTAGCAGCAGTGGCGGCCCCCCGAGCGGGACCTTCTCGAGGGCCACCAAACCCGCCAGATCCCCGTATGAATACTGTCGACTCGTTCTCGAAGATGACTTTTCCAGAGTGCTTGTCCTTGGTCACCACACGGGAAGTAACAGCAGCAGCCTTGCCCTTGTCGAGCACTTGAATTACCTTGGCCTCGTTGACAAGCGTAGCACTAGTGGGGACCGGACCCTTGATCGCGAGGTACTGCTCGCCATGAAGTAGCTTGGCCTGTAACGCGATTCATTGATCAGAAGCACACGGGGATCTAGATAAATAACTCACGGGGTTGAAGTTAGGCAGGAAGTCGAGAGAGAGTCCGGAACTTGCAGGGAACTGAGGGATGACTCCGAATGTTGGTAGAGCCTGGAATTGGTCGTGTCCCTCGAATATCCACTGCAGATCTTTCTCGGTGGCACCGATCCCCAGGTTGTAGAGGATAACATCAGGGTCGTTGTATGTAAACTCGGTCGTGTCGACGACCTTCAGAGCTTCAGCGATGGGATTAGGTGGGGAGTCGTCAGAAGCAATGTTCTCAACGTTTTCGAGGACTTGCTGAATTGATTCTTGAGGGGAGGTAGGGTACGTGACACGCCCATCCGCTGTGTAGAAAAAAGTCAACAAAAGCCAGACTTGGGAGTCAGATTGCCCACAAAAGCCGGTGATAAGGTCCCACTTAGAGATGACAGCCTCAGGAGTCAATTCCTTGTTGTGAGGAAAGCCGTGACCACCGGATCGTTGCCACCGGACCTCAGCGGCCCAACCGCCATAAACCTCGAAGAGCTTTCCATTTGCCCCCTGGTTAGCTGAGTGACGGTCAGCATACGACACAGTGGGAGGCGTAAACTATATACCTTCACTGACAAGATACCCTACAACGGGCGCAATGTAATCTGGCTTGAACATATCGACCATCTCCTGCGGCCTGAACAGAATGAGTAAACAGCATGGTACCTATGGGATATAATCATACCAGATAGTCTGGGTCATGGCAGTGCCCGCAGAGGGAGCGAGGACGTTGGAGAGGATGTTGTACTTGCGACCCTCAATTGCAAGGGCCTTGGTAAAGCCAATAATAGCGGCCTTGGCGGTAGAGTAATTGGCTTGGCCAAAGTTACCGTCTGAAAGGTGGTAAGTGCTCTTCCTCACTGTCAGTTCTGGTACCGACTCACAGATGCCGACAGAAGAGCAGGTAGTTATGATGCGACCGTACTTCTGTTTCTGGAAGATTGGCCAGACGGCTTTTACACTCCTGTAGGTGCCACTGGAAATCGGGCCGTATGAGTAAACACCTAGGTTGAGGTGGAACAAACCTACCGTAAGTGAACGGCAATGACATCGTCCCATTCCTTCTCAGTCATGGCAGTGAAGGATTTGTCTCTGAGGATGCCAGCATTTGCAACTAAGACGTGCACTCCACCGAACTTCTCGAGTGCAACTTTGACAATTGCCTCGCCATCTTCTGCAGACGCAACAGCAGCTGCGGCCTTTCCACCGGCTATGAACACTGTCAGTAAATGTCTCTCCACGCAAACAAGCACGGAAACTGACCCTTGGTAATTTCGCCAACCACGGTGTTGGCACCCTTTTCGCTTACATCATTGACAACGACGTTGGCACCGAGCCTGGCAAACATATGCGCATACGCACGTCCTAACCCAGCGCCAGCACCGGTGATGATCACAGTCTTGCCGTCGAACCGCACCTCCGGCTTGCCTTGCGGGTTCGGCGGCAGCGCCTTCGACTTCTCCAAGTTACCCTAAACGCAAGTGAGTACCGGAAGAGAGCGGGGTAGGTGAGTTTAAACTTACAACCATGTCCTGATCGCCCATACGATCTGGATAGCTGGGGTTCGAAAAGTCGACGATCTCGTCCCATCGGGCCCTTACCGCAGAAGGCGTAAAGGACGCGTCTGTCTTGAAAAGCGCACCCTTGGTCCGCTCCCAGCGAATTTCGGCGACGAACCCGGCACCGACTTCGAAGACTTTGCCGGATGCGTTCGGACCATCAGGGTGCGTTAGTGCTGCGACTAGGGGCACGACGTATTCCGGCTATAGCGCAGTGTCAGCAAACACTTTGACCCGAGAACGAGTAGGTCTTGCCTTGATACCAGCGAGCAACTCGGGGGGCATCACAGTTTCGGTCATTGCCGAGGCGGCGATCTAAGCGGCTTGGGTCAATGGGCAATCCTCAATGAGTTGAACGCGATTGGCGTACCGGTGCGATGGCGGTCGACTTGATGTTGTATTTGGCACCTTCATAAGCAAGGGTCTTGGTAAATCCAATAAGACCCATCTTCGCGGCACTGTAGTTGGCCTGTCCCATATTTCCATACAACCCTGCTGCGCTAGCGGTATTGATAATACGGCCGAATTTCTGCTTTCGGAAGTGGGGCCAGGCAGCTTTTGTACACGAGAATGCACCTTTGAGGTGGACAAGGGTGACTGCATCCCATTCCTATTGACTGAACGTAAGTTGCAAGACCTCACATGAGGAAATAGCGATTCATACGGCATCGGTCATATTTTTGAAGCTGTAGCGGGGCAAGGTAAGTCGCTTGACTTTGAAGCATCAAAATCAAACTCACCTCTTATCTCTGTGTAAACAAGAGTTGATAGTTTAGTATCGCGCTAATCTCCAAAGCCGCCCTGAACGCACCTGAGAATGCCAGCGTTGTTGATGAGAATATGGACACCACCAAAGACCTCCAGAGCGGTCTGAATAACTGCATGACCATCTGCTACTGAAGAGGTATTTGCTACCGCCTTTCCTCCGGCTGGTGAGATACAATGAGTCTGCGAACGCCAATGGGCTTGAAGGCCAAGTACCTTTGGTGATCTCCGCAACGACTTGGTCTGCGTTCTTTTTGCTAACGTCATTTACAACGACGTTTGCTCCCCGCGAGGCGAAAAAGGTCGAGTAGCTGGCGCGACGTCAGTCACAGAACGCGGGACGCGGGAAGATGAGGATATGCGCACGCCTTTCCAAGGCCGCCGCCAGCGCCAGTGATGACGACGGTGAGGTTTGCGAAGCTGAGAGTCATCGGTGGTAGTAGAGTTCAAGTGCAAGTGCAGGGAGAACGGTTGCTCCGGCTTTCAGAAGGCGGGAGCCTGGACATGTGATATCGATCTTTTCCGGGAGGACGCCAAGTCACGCTGTTCTTGTTTAAAACTGACCTTTTGTAGCAAGGTTCGTAGCAAGGCTGGTGGTATGGTCGATTGGGCCAGGTCGCAGCAACTGCGAGTAACGAAAGAAATGATGAAATATATCTTCAATTTATCAATTAGTTAATTATTTAATTCTTATTCCAGGTTCAGATTATAAAGCAAGCGCCTTTTGGAAGTAGACGAGCCTGATCGTCACACCCGATCGTCGCACCCTATTTGCTAGCGCCCAGGAAAACGTCGACGACGGGTGCGCTTTCTGTGTTCCACCTCGTCCCTGTCTACGTCATGGAGAATATCCTCGGTGGTCACAGCGGTAGTCGCAGCAGTGTCGAGAGCTCTCCTCCTTTCCCCACAGCACCATTGCCCAGACACGACACTCCCGACACTCCCCGGCATGGTACATCCAAGGCTTTCACGAAATATACCGACGGAGACGCGGCGACGTGGTCAGATTTTCTCCACTTCTATTCTCGAGGTGCTTGGGATCCCCAGAAAGTCCCTGTCATGCCAAAATGGAGCCCCCGTGCACCAACGGCCAAGGGTGGTCCTCCGTTACTCCCAAGTCCATCCGCCGCAACCCAATCCCCGGCATTTCCCACAGAGGGGTCATCAGAGACTATTCACCACACCCCACTGACCTTCGGTGATCTCACTTCCTCACAGCTTGAGACGTGCTCATTTCCACCTCGGTCGTCGCTTTGCACCCAATCAGTAATACCTCAGGGTGACAACTTTGAGTCTTTAGGATACCTCGCCGCCCCGTTCGCTCCCCGTATGTCTCCTCCCGAGTCTGAGACAACCCCTTTTACACATTTCGCTAGACGAACTCGACCGGAGACGAGCACTCTATCGCTTCAACGTTCTACATTCTACCAGAGATCCCAATTTTGACCGCCTCGTCCAATTGACTAAGATGGTCTTTGGAACGAAGATTGCGCTCATCGCACTCGTTGACGAAGATGAACAGTAAGTGCTCTCCTCAGTCACAACGTGATCCGACCCGACTTGTTTACCCTATAGGTGGTTCAAGGCTGAGTGCAAGTGCCCTCTCTTCTCTTGTAGTCTGCCATGCTGATTTCGCGCGAGCAGCAGGACTAGGGCAGGACCGTACCGACCGTACGTCTTTCAACATTTTTACAATTGTAACTCGTTAGAACCACCAACAGGCCATCTGAGCTTTTGTGCCCACACCATCCTTCAACCGAACTCTGAACCCCTAGTTGTTTTCGATACCTACCAGGACTGGAGATTCCGCAATAATGTATTTCCAGGTCTATTTGGACTTTACTCCTTCACTGACAGAAGCAGCCACTTGTAACAGGATCGCCTCATATACGATTCTACGCTGGTGCCCCGCTACGGACGAATTCTGGCTATAATATTGGCACGTAGGTACACTATGGGTATGAAAAATTCTTTTCGGCTGACTCGCTAATCAGAATATGTATCATCGACGATCAGCCACGCATGGACTTCAGCTCACGGGAAAAGCACCAGTTGAAAGAGTTCGCTGTATGAGGCCTTCACTTATATTGTGCGATGCTCAATTATGATTAGGCTATCGTGATGCGTGAACTAGAGCTATTTCGCGACAAGATGCGCCTCAAGGTGAAGGATAGGATGCAAGCGAGTTGGGCCATTTCCTCGGAGAATAGTTCCTGACAAACTTTGCAGGAATCATTGGAGCAGTTCACTCGAGAGTGCCTGGAGATGGATCCAGGCGAAAAGCTGGGTATCGACCCAGAAGGCAACAGTATGGACAAGGTCTACGACAAGGCCGTGTCGCTCGCAAAACGGACTCTCAGCGTCGATGGAGCTCTCGTAGTGGACATCTCCTCCTTTCATACGGCCGAGAAAACGCATCGCAAAGAGTCGATGACCGCGACTGTGTATCACTCAGAAAATTTAGGTGGCCAGGACACACGCCCGCAGGTCAACCTTTCTGAGGGCGACTACGACAACGTCGACGACTTTTTCAAGAGATTTCCAGATGGACATATTTATCACGACCGATTCCCTTTACCTTTCATGCGGCATGTCTTACCACAGCAGACTCAATATGCGCTTGTTCCTGTGTACCACGGATCTGGCCAGTTTCCGTTTGCACTCCTATGCGTATATACTCAGCAACCGAAGCGGTTCCTCGAAAGGTTCGGTATGTATGGATTGATGAGGGTATGGGGCTTCACTGATATACTTGTTTAGACCTTATTTACCTTCGCGCAATCGGGGTTGTTTTGCTCTCCGCAGTTCTTAAGCGCAAAATGCAGATTGCGGATCGGGCAAAGACCCTGTTTATCTCTAAGTAAGTCCTGCGGCGACACGTTGAATCACATCCTGAACCCATTCACTCCCTTCCAGCATCAGTCACGAATTAGTGGGTGAAGCCATCATTTCATACCTGATTTTCTGACCACCTCGATAGCGGACACCTTTACATGGAATACTCGCCGCAGCTGAGTTGCTCGATAACGGGAGCCTCGACTCTATGCAGTCCGCCTATCTTCATTCAATCAGGTCATGTGGACAATCGCTCGCGGAGACAGTGAACCATGTTCTCGAGTTCCAGAAACTCTCCGGCGCGGCAGTAGACGCGATAGCAACTTCCCCAGTCGACTTACTTCAACTCATAGAAGAAGCAGCCGAGTGTGGTTGGATGGGTGCAAAGGCGATTTATGAAGCGGCCGTCGGTCTTGCTGGGGATACCCTCCCCCTCGCTCAGGAGGACGCACGAGCGTCAACGAATGTCGAGTTGGTAATTGACGTCGAGCACTCGGATGAAGGTTGGGATTTTCGTTGCGAAAAGAACGGACTCAGGAGGATATTACTCAACGTGCTCAGCAACGCAGTCAAGTTTACGGAAGTATGTTGCCTTTTGCAGTCCTTCCGTATGTCATTGACGTCACCAATAAAGCGTGGGTGTATACACGTCTCCATACGACGGACGGGTGATGGTCGATGCTCATTGACAGTTGTCGACACTGGAAAGGTATAATCGTCAGTCTCAGTTTGCCCTATAACACCTGACCAAGTACCTAGGGCATGAGCGCAGAGTATATACGGGTAAGTGTGTTGCCATTGGAACGATGGCCCTTCCCAATAAAATACTCCCAGAATGGTCTCTTTCGGCCTTTCTCCCAAGAGGACCCCCTACGAAATGGTACAGGACTCGGCCTTGCAATCGTTAAAGCGATTTCAGATCGCATGTCGGGCGACCTTCGGATATCCTCAGTCGAGGGCGCTGGGACAACTGTTTCGCTGGTTTTTCCCGCGGAGCCGATCGTCAAAGCTCCAAAACCGATTTTTCCTCCTATTCCTTTCACGAGCGCAGTACTGTATGGCTACAACGAGAGCCACTGTGGGTCAACTCTCCTCCAGGCTGTCACCACTCGATACCTCGCCGAATGGTGGGGCGTTCGTGTGCTCGAACCGGAGGAGTCCGACGCTGACCTCATTATCATCAACGAAAGCTTGACCCTATTCCAGTCCCGGGTCCAGCGTCGACAGATACAGCAACCTATCGTCTTGCTCATGTCCACGCGGCGAGACCTTGATGTCTGCAAGTCGAGCATCGCTGAGTTTGAGAACAGCGGAGGTGTCTGTGAAGTTATGTTTAAGCCTTCGGGACCCGTACGCTTGCATTGCGCCCTTATGCGCGCTGCCCAAAAGCATGCCCAAGCTCGACTTCAGGAGGACGCGCCTCGTGCCTTAGAGGCGCCTCTGTCGGATGTAATTGATCATATAGATGACCCTATAACGAACCCAGAACCACGGGATGAAGAACCCTCCAAGTTCCGAGTCTTGTGTGTCGAGGACAACCCAATGCTTCGGCGTATGCTGTGAATTCTTTTCATCTCTAAGAACTATTTTTTGTTCATACTGTTCCACAGAGTTCGGTGGTTGAAATTGAAGGACATTGCGTACGGGGAGGCGTCGGATGGTTTGGAGGCAGTCGAAAATTTTGAACAGCATCCACCAAATTATTTCGAGTAAGTTTATTACAGCCTTGTTAGATTACTTCTTTACTAACAACTGTTGATAGTGTTGTCTTAATGGATGTCAACATGCCGCGACTTGATGGTGTGTTCTTTCTACCAATGACGAGGATTTACAATGACCCCTAGTAGGTGTTGGAGCCACAAAACAGATACGAGACATCGAGGCGAGCCGCAATGCGGCCAATCCTGATCGAGCTTCCCGGGTAAGGATTGTAGCTTTGACGGGAATGAGTACAGTGGATGACAAAAAGAGGGCTTTTGAAGCGGGTGTCGACGATTAGTGAGCATCGAGACTGTCAAGGCAACCCCGTGTCGTTGACTTCGTTTCGCAGTTTCGTGAAACCGGTCCCTTTCAAGGTGCTGAACACTCTCTTCGCTCAACTACGTAACTAGTTCTCCCACTTGGTATTATCATCCCACTCGCTCCCCTCGATTGGTACTATTTTGTGTGGAAAAACACTCGTAGCAGAGCCCATCATGCTGCGATGAACGAGGCTCGCCCTGTCGTGGCGCAGTAATGGCAATCTGGTTGATCCAGCTATTGGAATCCTTCTGTATCGGTCTGTATAATAGTTAATACTGGTACCGCGGAATAGGACTTTGCGTACCGTTGACATATCTGACACTCGCCGCTAGATGCACCTTTGGGTACGATCTTCGCTAGCGTCTTGCTTACCGTCGAGACCGTGGAAGGGTAATCGCGTTCGAGTGCCGTCATAAAATCTAGGTTAAGGAGGCTTCAACACGGGGAGACACTCTGATCGAATCTCTTACCTCTCGTGAGACTTTCAATGCTAGCGAGAGGCCTCGGAACTGTGCCACCCATAGTCTGCAAGTCATTCCATTTGAGCCAGGCAGCGCACTCTTTGGCCATCACATCCTGGAGCGGTGCTATCACATGTAGATT
>Ga0307515_10003538_pt1 | contig 32846 bp, 35 predicted proteins | sample 17_EM_MG_FD_194513 | JGI IMG/M metagenome (GOLD analysis project Ga0307515, IMG submission 194513) | Populus trichocarpa ectomycorrhiza microbial communities from riparian zone in the Pacific Northwest, United States - 17_EM | ecosystem: Host-associated > Plants > Roots > Unclassified | place... | reverse complement strand
TGACGCCTAAGACGAAGGAAGACTACTTCGTGCACTTCCTCGCGCGCAAGCCGGTCGGCCACATCGACAGCCGCAGCATCGAGATCGACTGCAACACCGCGATCGACACCGGCCTCTACACCTTCCGCTTCAGCGACGGCAGCGAGGTGAAGGCGCGCTACACGTACACCTACAAGCGCTTCGGCAACCAGTGGCTGATCACCAGCCACCACTCTTCGGTGCAGCCGAAGAACTGACCGCATTCGACAGACCATGAGCCGCCGTACGAACCCCACGGCCGCGCGGTCGCGCGGTCCCGCATCCGTCGTCCAGACCATGGCGCTGGCCGCAACGGTCGTCATGGCCTTCGCTGCCGCCGAGTGGTCGGTCTACCGCGCCCACGTCTTGCACGGCCACCTGGCGGCCGGCACCCAGGCGCTCGCCGAGTTGCGTACACGCATGGAGCAGTACCGTGCAGACCACCACACTTACCTGACGGTCGACGGCCGCGCCGTCAGCCCGTGCGACACCACGGGCGCAGCAGGGACCTTCACCCTCGCCTGCCCGACGCTGTCGCCGGCCTCGTACCAGCTCGCCGCCACCGGCTCCGGGCCGACCGCCGGCTTCGTCTACACCACCGATTCGCAAGGCAACCGCCACACCATCCGCGTGGCCGATGGCTGGAGCCGCACCACGCCGGATGCCTGCTGGATCACCCGCGAGGACGACTCGTGCTGACCACGACCCTCAACCCAGGTCACGCAGGCACCCACCGACAGATTTTCATCAGACAACGATCAACGCGCCGTCATGCGAGCCCTGTGCGAGATCCCTACATTCGCCGCTCGCGCCGACCCGACAGTTTCCACAAGGCAACGAGGTAACCCAATGCCAATGCAGTTTCTTCACCGTGCGGCGCTGGCCCGCTGGCTGCGCGCCACCCGAGGCGCGGCCGGCCTGGCAGCCCTGTCGCTGCTGGTAGCAGCGCCGGTGCGCGCCGAGATCGTCGTCGGCCAGGTCGCGCCGTTCAGCGGCCCGCAGGCCGTCACCGGCAAGGCCGTGCGTGCCGGCGCCCAGCTCTACTTCGACGCAGTCAATGCGCGCGGCGGCGTCAAGGGCCAGCAGATCCGCTTCGTCACGCGCGACGACGCACAGAAGCCCGAGCAGACGGTGCATCTGGTCAAGGAGCTGATCGAGAAAGAGGCCCCGGTGGCCTTGCTGGGCACCATCGGCACGACCAACATGGAGGCGCTGGCCGCGGATGGCGTGCTGCCGCGCACCCACACCACGCTGATCGGTGCGATCTCGGGCGCCGCCTCGGTGGCCCGTGCCGACGGCATGCTGGTCGTCAGGGCGAGCTACCACGACGAGGTCGCTCGCCTGCTCAGCCAGCTGTCGCACCTGGGCCTGCGGCGCATCGGGCTCGTGTATCAAGACGACGGCCTGGGCAAGGACGTGCTGGCCGGCATGGAAGAAGCCGCGGCCCGCTTCGGCGTGACGCTGGTCGCGCGCGCCGGCTATGCGCGCAACACCGTCGACGTGCAAGGCCCCGTCGAGCAAATGGTGAAAGCTGCCCCAGAGGTGGTCGTGCTGGGCGCGACCACCGCGGCGGCCATCGAGTTCATCCGCCAGTACGACAAGGCCGGCGGCCATGCCCTGCTGTACGGCATGTCGATCATCGACACCGATGCACTGCTGAAGGGACTGGGCGCGCAGCGTGCACGTGGCTATGCATTCAGCATGGTGCTGCCGCAAACCTCGCAGCAGAGCCGCCCGGTGGTGCGCGAGTATCTGGCGCTGCAGGCAGCGGCCCACAACCCCGACCTGTCGGCCCGTTCGATGGAAGGCTTCATCGCCGCCAAGGCACTGGTCATGTCACTCGAGAAGACCCAGCGCCTCACGGCTGAGGCGGTCGGCACCGCGTTGCGCACGGCCGCGCCGGTGGATGTCGGCGGCTACATGCTGGACTTCAGCACCCCCAAGCGCAATGGCTCGCACTACGTGAACTTCGGCATCTTCAGCGACAACGGACGCATCGTTCAGTGACCGTCTGCCTCCCCTTCATCATGAAAGAGAAACTCATGCGTCTCGTCAGTGCCCTGTGCGCCATCGCCTGTTGTTCATTCACCCAGGGCAGCCATGCGGCGGACCCCGATCTGGTGGGCAAGACCATTTTGCTCGGCCAGTCGGCGCCATTCAGCGGGCCGTCGTCGCAGCTGGCCACCGAGTTCAACCTCGGCGCCCGCACCTACTTCCAGGCCGTCAACGAAGCCGGCGGTGTGGCCGGGCGCAAGATCGAACTGCGCACGCTCGACGACGCCTACGACCCCGTTCGCACCGCGCAGAACACCCAGACCCTGATCGAGCAGGACGGCGTGCTCGCGCTGTTCGGCTACATCGGCACCTCGACGACGCTCGCGGCACTGCCAGTCTTCAGCGGCGCACAGGTGCCGCTGTTCGCGCCGTCGAGCGGCTCGGCCGGCCTGCGCCAGCCCTTCAACCGCTACGTGTTCAACATCCGCGCGGGCTACGACCAGGAGGCCGAGCACATCGTCGACCAGCTGAGCATCACCAACTTGACACACATCGCGGTGTTCCACCAGAGCGACGCGTTCGGTGCGGCCGGCCTCGAAGCGGTGACCCGCGCCCGCAAGAAACGCAACCTGCAGCTGGGCGCCGTTGCATCGATCGAGCGGAACAGCACCGATGTGGCAGCGGCCGCCAAAGCGCTGCTGGCTGCGCATCCTGACGCCGTCGTGCTGGCCAGCTCCTACGTGACCAGTGCAGCGCTCATCAAGGAGATGCGCAAAGACGGCTACAAGGGCCAGTTCGTCAGCCTGTCTTCGGTCGGCGGCAAATCGCTGGCCGACGAGCTGGGCAACGTCGGCTCGGGCGTGCAGGTCTCCGAGGTGGTGCCGTTCCCGTGGGCGGAGGCGAGCCCCATCCAGCGCGAGTACGCGCAGGCGATGCGCAAGGCCGGCGTGCCGACCCGCAGCTTCGGTTCGATGGAGGGCTTCATCGCCGCGAAAGCGATCACCGAAGGCCTGCGCCGCGCCGGCCATGCGCTCACGCGCGCCAAGCTGATCACCGCGCTCGAGTCGATGCACGACTGGGACGCGGGCGGTTTTCAACTGAGCTTCGACCCGAGCAACCACAACGGCAGCCACCTGGTCGAGATGACCCAGATCGGCTCCGACGGCCGCTTCCTGCACTGAGCGCAGGCACCGACGCATGGCAACCATCGAAAGACGCCGGCTGCAGTTGCTGGCGCAGAACCTGACGGACGTCGACCTGGCACGCGTCGCGGCCTTCCTGCGCGTGGGCAGTGCTCGCTTCTACTGCCGCTGGGAGCTGGTGTCCGAAGGCGACGTCCATCTGCTGCTGTCGGGCTGCGAGCTGCCGAGCGACCCCGCCGACGACCCGGTACCCGTGTTGACCGTGATGGACCCGCACGCCGGCCGGCACGACGATCGCCTGGTGCTGATGCGGCCACTGCAGTACGAGGCCTTCGTCGAAGCCTTGTGCGCGCTGGAGGTTCGGCTGCTCGGGTTGGAGCCGTCACCGCCCACCGGGCTCACCTGGCTGGCCTCGCAGCCCATCGGCGAGGTCACACCGATGATGTTGCCGGCGCTGCTCCCCGGCGCGCGCTGCCGCCTGCGCCGCTGGCCACCGGCGGCGATGCTGCAGGCGCACCGCCACAACCGGCGACTCGCGGGCTTCATGGCGACACGCCACATCGACCTCGACGAGCTGGCCCACCTGACCGACATCGACCGCCGCCAGTGCGAGGAGTTCGCGACGACGCTGTTGGCGGCCGGCCTCCTCGACGTGCAGCCGGCCGCCACAGCCAGCGGTGCCCAGAACACGACGACTGTGCCGCCGCCCGACGCGCCGACCGGCCTGGGGCTGATCAAACGCATCCGCCGCAGCCTGGGATGGGCCCGATGAAGGAATTCAAGATCGTGTTCACCGGCCCACCCGGCGCCGGCAAGACGACGGCGATCGCCGCGCTGAGCGACCTACCGCCGGTGCGCACCGAGGCGCGCAACACCGACGCCACGCTCGGCCCGACGCACATCACCGTGGCGATGGACTTCGGCCAGGTTGACCTCGGCCGCGGTCAGTGGGCACGCTTGTTCGGCACGCCGGGGCAGGCGCGCTTCGAGTTCATGTGGCGCATCGTTGCCGCCGACGCGGCAGGGGTGGTGATCCTGATCGACAACACGCGTGCCGACCCGCTGGGCGAGTTCGTCGCCTACCTCGAGGCATACCGCGATCTGTTGCCGCAGATGACCTTAGTTGCCGGCATCGGCCGCACCGACGTCAGCCGGCATCCGACGGTGGACGATTACGTCGAGCAGCTGACCGCGCGCGGGCTCGCCTTCCCGGTGCTCGAAGTGGACGTGCGGCGCCGCGACGACGTGCAGGTGATGGTCGACATGCTGCTCACGAAGGCCCAGTCGCGCTCGTGAAAGAACGCCTCGCGCCGGCCCCGTTCTCCGTGGCCTCGTTCCCCGACTCTGCGCTGGCCGACCACGCGCTGCGAATCGTCCAGGCGCTGCTCGTCGACCTGGACGGCGCGGCTGCCATTCTGGTCGCGAGCGCCGACGGCTTCGAGCTGGCCCACGGCGGCCGGCTGCGCAGCGATCCGGCGCGGCTCGCCGCGATGGCCAGCTCGCTGGCAGCACTCGGCGACACCGCCAGCCACGAAACCGGCATCGGCCCGCCGCGCTGCCTGGTGATCGAGTCGAACGACGGGCGGTTGGTGGTGCGCGGCATGCGACTGCGCGGCGAGCCCGTCATCGTGCTCGTGCTGACCGGCCAGGGCCTGCTGCTCGACCGGGTCTGGAACAGCTTGGCTGCGGCTGAGACTCGGCTGGGCGACCGATGAGCCTGCAGCGCGCGCTCAGCGGCAGGGAGCGCATAGCGACTTGATCGCATGCAGTCGTTCATGGGTGCCTCTGGCAGACTGACCGACCTTCACATCGCGTCAGACCGCTCAGAACATGCTGCATCACATCTCATTCGGCGTCACGAACCTGGAGCGCTCTGCTGCGTTCTACGACGCCACGTTGTCCGCGCTGGGCTACGTGAGGGTGTGGGCAGATGAAACCGCTGTCGGCTACGGCCACCCAGGGGGAGATGACAAGCTGGCCATCAAACTGCAATCAGTGAAGGCCGTGCCACCCGGCCCGGGCTTTCATCTCGCGTTCTCAGCGCCTTCACGAGAAGCCGTTGCGCTCTTCCACGCAGAGGCGCTCAAGAACGGCGGCACGGACAACGGAGCACCCGGGCTGCGGCCTGACTATGGCGACAACTACTACGCCGCCTTCGTTGTGGACCCAGACGGTTATCGAGTCGAAGCCGTCATCAATGCGTCGGTCGTCAGATCTTGATGAAGTTCGTCGCAGCAAGCGAGCCGAACGGAAGCTCTGCAAGCCGCCCGCCTACGCCGAGCGACCCGAGGTCTACTGGGAAGTAGCCGATCGCCTCAAGGATCTTTCGGACTTCGGCTTTCGCTGCGGCGTCATCGCCGGAGTAGAACTGCACGCGCTGGCCACCTGCCACTTCCGGCTGAGCCAGAACCTGCACATCAAGATGGTTGAACGCCTTGACGACGCGGGCACCGGGAACGAACTCACGGAACACTTCGGTCGAATACTTTCCACCAAGATCGATCGCCTTGATGCCATAGGCCGCGAGCGGATTGCTCGGGTCTTTTGCGTCGGGTGAATTGGGGTCGATGAATTCAACCGGGTTGGTGCCGTCGATGACGATGCGACCGTTCCAGGCCGGCAGGCCGCGCAGCGCCTTGCCGAGGTCCACCCACCGCACAGCGACGAGAACGATCTCGGCACGCGCCGCTTCTGCCAGGGTACCCGCCTTGATGGAGGGTCCGACTTCCTCGATCAGAGGCGCCAGCGACGCCGGCCCGCGGCTGTTGGAAATCGTCGCCGCAATGCCCTTCTTTGCAAGCGCTCGCGCCACGTTGGAGCCGAGGCCACCCGCGCCGATGATGCCGATACTCATTGTTGTCATGCCTTCTGATGAATGAATGGGGTTGATGGCTAGGCCAGCTTGCCCGCTTGCCGCAAACGCGTGCCGATGCGTCTGATCTCGGCTTCTCCCTGTGCGAGAGCCGCCTTGCTCGTGTGCACCGAGTAGTAGCCGGTCACCAAGTCGTGTGGATGCTTCACCGCCGAGCCCAGCACGAACGAGGTTTCCTTCTGCGCCACGAAGTCGATGGCTTGGCCGGACTCTTCGAACACCGCGAGCTCGCCCGCGCTGACCGAGCCACCGGCGGTGAGTTCCCCTGCATCGACCGCGACCCATGCCACCGTGTGGCCAGCAGGCGGCGTGTAGCGCCAGTGCTCACCCTCGTGCAGGTGGACGGAGAGGTAGCTCATCGCCGAGGGTGCCGAGATGGCGCTCTGCGCGCCACCGTAGTGGCCCAGCAGCACGCGCGCCGGGCCTTCGTGCGGCACTTGTGAAGGCGCGAGGTAGAGACTTTCAGCGGGCGCGTTTTCTTCAGCGGCCGGCAGGGCAACCCAGAGCTGGAAGCCCTTCACCGGCGCGTTGTCGACCGGTGCGCCGGTGTGCCACACGCCGCCACCGGCGCGCATCCACTCCACACCGCCAGCAACCAGAACCCCTTCCTTGCCGGTCGTGTCTTCATAGCGAACGTTCCCTTCTTGCATGAAGGTCAGCGTGGCGATGCCGGAGTGCGGGTGCATGCCGAAGCCCTGGCGCTCACCCGTCGGATCAAAGCTGAACAGGTCGAGAAAGATGAACGGCTTCAAGATCTCGCCGAGGTCGCCGGGGCTCATCAGCCGCGTGATCGACCCATGCTTCGCGCCGCGGGTGCGGTGGATGATCGCGCGCGTTTGCGTGGCCACAGCGGTGTTCATGCGGCACTCCTCGCGGTCTTGAGCGCGTTGGCCCACCCGTGCCGTGGCGGCCGCTGCTGCCAGGCGACAAATGCCGCCAGTGCACCCAGCACCAGCGCAGGCAACGGATTGCCGCCGATCAGCACGAGATGCGTCCCCACTGCACCGACCATGGTGGCGAGCAGCAGCACGCCCCCCAAGAAGCCGGTCGCAGGCACGAGCAGCAGCACGGCTCCTGCGAGTTCAACGACACCGGTCACGATGCGAAACCACTGGCCGAAGCCGATGGCGTCGAACACCTGGACCATCTGCGGCACGCCCGCCAGCTTGGCCACACCAGCCGCACCGAATGCCAGTGCCAGGAGGAGGCGAACGCCCCAGACGACGCGGCGCCGTGTGGGAGTGATTGAAGATGAAGAAGTGACCATGATTTGCGAGTTCCTTGCGCGTGTTTGCGGCGATGGACGAAGCCAAGCGATCCGATGCATGAAGCTTAGGCAACCATCCATTCCACGACTAGACGGCACAATTGGATTGCACTCATCCATTCGCACAAGGAATCTTTCATGCTGGACCTCAACGACGTCGCCATGTTTGTGCAGGTGGTGCGCAGCGGCAGCTTTGCCGAGGCCTCGCGGCGCCTCGGCGTTCCACCCAACACCGTGAGCCGCCGCATCCAGCAGCTCGAAGCCGAGCTCGGTACGCGACTGATGCAACGCTCCACCCGCAAGCTCGCGCTCACCAGCGCCGGGCAGGCCTTTCACGAGCGCTGCGCCAGCGCGGTCGATGGGCTGGTCGATGCCGGCCAGGAGCTGATGACGGGCAGCGATGAACCCAGCGGCCTGGTGCGCGTGGCCACAACGGCGGACTTCTTCGACTTTTTCCCGATGGAGTGGCTGGCCGAATTTCTGGCCGCACACCCCCGTGTTCGGCTCGACTTCGTGCTCAGCGACGCCAGGTCCGATTTGATTGCCGAGCGCATCGACGTCGCGCTTCGGGGTGGGCCACTTGAAGACTCCGGCTTCATCGCACGCCAGATCTCGGGCGCTCGCAGCGATGGCCTGGTGGCCAGCCCCGCCTACATCGCCGCGCGCGGGGCGCCCACCACGCTGCAAGACCTGGCGGACCACGACTGCATGGGCTTCGCCCATTCCGGCGGCCGCACCCTCTGGCGCTTGTCCGGACCCGACGGCGTGGAAGAAGAAGTGCAGGTGGCCGGCCGCTTCAGCGGCAATACCGCGCAGGCCGTGCGCAAGGCCACGCTGGCCGGCCTCGGCATCGCCCTGTTGCCACCGACCATGATCCGACGCGACCTGCGAGAAGGCCTGCTCGTACCGGTGCTGCCCCAATACCGACGCGACGGCTACGGCCTGAACCTGCTCTACCCGAGCCGGCGCCACCTGCCGCTCGCGGTGTCGGCGTTCATCGACCTGGTGATGGAGAAGCTGAGCGACGTCGAAGAGTTGCCGGCCTGCCCCGCCCCAGCGCCCGCCCCGGTCTGCGCCGAGCGAGGCTCGTCCGAAGCTTGATGCACGCCGACGCTGCATCGGGTACGTCATTTGCCAGGTGTTCTGGTCGAGTTCCGACACCTGACTGGGAGATCACATGGACCCACACGTCACTGTCATCACGCTTGCCGTCGCCGACCTGGAACGGTCGGTGGCGTTCTACCGAGACGGGCTCGGCCTGCCGACAAAGGGCATCGTCGGCAAGGACATCGAGAACGGCGCCGTTGCATTCTTCAATCTGCAAGCGGGCCTGAAGCTGGCGCTGTGGCCACGCAAGAGCATCGCAGCCGACACAGGCCTCGAAGCGTCTGCGCCGTCTCCGACAGATTTCACCATCGGCCACAACGTGAACTCCGAAGCGGAGGTCGACGCCGTCATGAAGCAGGCCACTGCCGCCGGTGCCGTCGTCGTCAAACCCGCCCAGGCCACCAGCTACGGTGGCTACGCCGGCTACTTTCAGGACCCGGACAAGCACGTCTGGGAAGTGATTTTCAATCCCGGATTTGCCTCGCTGGGCTGAGGCCCCGGTGAAGGCGCATGGCCATCTCCGACACGACGACGTTCATGAGATCACCCGAAGGCGCGTGCCCTCCCGTAGCGTTAACAGGCCCTGGTTGAATCGAGCGAAGACCCGCCTCAGCCCCGGCGCGCCGCCTCGATCTTGGCGATGTCGATCTTCTTCATCGTCATCATCGCGTCGAAGGCGCGTTTGGCCGCTGCGCGATCGAGGTCGCAGACGGCAGCCGTGAGCGCGCGCGGGGTGATCTGCCATGACAGGCCCCACTTGTCCTTGCACCAGCCGCATGCGCTCTCCTGGCCACCGTTGCCGACGATCGCGTTCCACAAGCGGTCGGTTTCGGCCTGGTCATCCGTCGCGATCTGGAATGAGAAAGCCTCGCTGTGCTTGAACATCGGCCCGCCATTGAGCCCCAGGCAGGGGATGCCCATCACGGTGAACTCGACTGTCAAAACATCTCCCTGCTTGCCGTCGGGAAAGTTGCCCGGCGCGCGCATCACCGCGCCCACCGAGCTGTTGGGAAACACTTCGGCGTAGAAGCGAGCCGCTTCCTCGGCCGTGCCGTCGTACCAAAGGCAAATGGTGTTCTTGCTGGGCATGTTCGGTCTCCTGTAAGAGCTGGGAGGATGCTCGGCCCTACACCGCGCCTATCGCCCCAGGGGTTGACGGCCGTGCGGCCGAAGTCGTCGAGATGCATCTGGTGCGGCAACCCGCGTGCCTGGATCGTGACACGCCACCGATCGCGATTGACGTTTCAACTGCAGATGACATGATCCGCGAGCCGACCACTCGCAGGGGTATTGCATGTCCAAACCGTTTCCCGCAGACGACCCATTTCTGAGCGGGTATTACGCGCCGCTGCACATGGAATGCGACGCGCCCAATTTACCCGTGACGGGCGAAATTCCCAAGGAGCTGAACGGCTGGCTCTACCGGAACGGGCCCAACCCGCAATTTGCGCCGCGCGGGCCATACCACTTCTTTGCGGGCGACGGCATGTTGCATGCCTTCCATGTGGAAAACGGGCGCGTGACTTACCGCAACCGCTGGGTGCAGACGCCGAAGTGGAAGCTCGAACACGCAGAAGGCGAAGGACTGTCGGGCGCGTTCGGCACACCGCGCTTCTCAGACCCCCGGATCGTGGAACTGAATTCGACAGTGGCCAATACCAACGTGGTGTGGCACGGCGGGAAGCTGTTGGCTTTGGAAGAGGCGCACGCGCCCTTCGAGGTCGACCCCGTCACGCTGGCATCACGCGGCTACTGCGACTTTGCCGGCAAGCTGGCGGGGCCGATGACGGCGCACCCGAAGCTGGATGCCGTCACCGGCGAGATGGTGTTCATCGGCAATGCCGCCAAAGGCCGCTTCACGCCCGACGTGGCACTGCACGTTGCCGATGCCGACGGCCGCCTGGTGAGCTCGCAGATGCTGCTGGCGCCGTACCCGAGCATGCTGCACGACTTCGTGATGACGCGTGACTGGATCATCGTGCCCGTCTTCCCGCTGACCGGTTCGATGGACCGTGCCATGAAGGGCGCACCCGCCTACGCCTGGGAACCCGACAAGGGCACGCACATTGCGCTGATACCCCGCCGCGGTTCGGTGGCCGATGCGCGCTGGTTCAGCGCCGACCCCTGCTACGTGTTCCACACGATGAATGCGTTCGACACCCCCGACGGCAAGATCGTCTGCGACATGATGAAGTGCGAGGTGGCGCCGCTCTTTCCGCTTCCCGATGGCAGGCCGATCGCCGACACGTACCCGATGGCCCAACTCGTGCGCTGGACATTCGACCCGACAGGCCGCAGCGACACCTTCACTGAAACGATTCTCGACGATCACCCCGGCGAGTTCCCGCGGCTGGATGAGCGCTTTGTCGGCCTGCCCTATCGCCACGGCTATTTCCAGGCAAGCACGGACCACACCCGCACTCGCGACGCGCGGAACGGCCTGGCGCACATCGATCACCAGACCAGCCGCGTGAGCACGTGGCGGCCCGGTGACGCTGACCAGTGCGGCGAACCGGTGTTCGTGCCGCGCAGCGCCACGGCCGATGAAGGAGATGGCTTCTTGCTGTCGGTGATCTGGCGAGCCGAGACCAACAGCAGCGACCTGGCCGTCTTCGACGCGGGCCAGGTATCGGACGGGCCGGTTGCCCTGGCCCATCTCTCGCACCGAGTTCCTTCAGGGTTCCACGGCAACTGGCGTGCGGCTGTGGCGTAGGAAGCGAAGGGGTTCGCACTCAAGCCGCAAAAGCTGCCAGCTCGGGCGGGAGGTTGCAGGGCGGGTCTCGGTCCGGCTGTCGTGATCGACCGCAAGGTTTACAAAGAAGCCATCGGCGTGCGCCTGATGACAGGTGGAAGCGCTCAACCCGCAATCATTTGTCGCTCGCGATACCCATTTCCAGAGAACGACGCTCCACGCTGTTAGCGCCGCTGCTGGCTTCAAAGCGCAGACTTAGTACGAGCGGCACCATGATCGCGTAGACGACGAGGGCCGATAGCCAGATCGCGCCGGGCCATTGCGCTCTGACGCCGAAGTAGATGGTCGAGAACACAAGCGGGCAGACGATCGAGGCCAGACTGACAGCCGAAGCGAGCACACCTTGAAACTGGCCCTGCAGGCTCTCGTCGACTTGCCTTGTCGCCAGAGACTGCAGAGCAGGTGCACCGATGCCGCCGAGCGCGAAGACCGGCATGATCGCGAAGATCATCCAGCTCCGCGTGGCGAAGGCCATGACGATCAGCGCAACGCACGCGGCAGCAACGCCCGTCAGAATGGTCGCGCGTTCGCCGATTAGCTTCACTGCAGGGCCGGGAAGGAACGCCTGGGCAAGCGTCTGGCAGACACCAAAGGCACCGAGCGACAGGCCGATCCAAAGTCCGTTCCACTGGAAGGCATCGCTTCCCCACATGGCCCAACAGGTGCCGTAGACCTCGCCGGCGGCGCTGAAGGTGAAGAAGATGATGGTGACGGGCAGCAGGCTCTTCGCCGAGAACACCCAACGCAGCGGCCGCAGGGGGTTCAGCACCCTCAAATTGATAGGCTCTCTTGTTGGAGTGCGCGATTCTGGCAGCATGAAGAACGCCAGCAGGAGATTGCCAGCGTTCAGCACGGCCGCCGCCATGAACGGAAGCCGCAGCCCGTGGTCACCGAGGGCGCCGCCCAGAACGGGGCCGATGATGAAGCCTATTCCGAACATGGCGTTCAAAAGGCCGAAGCGGCGCGCGCGCTTGTCCTCGGGAGAGATGTCCGTGATGTAGGCGGCTGCCACCGATGTGTTGGCACTCGTCAGGCCGGCAATGGCGCGGCCGAGCAACAACATCCAGAGACTGGGCGCGAACACCAGAAACAGGTAGTTCACCGCCGCGCCGGCAAGCGAAATCAGCAGCACTGGGCGTCGGCCAAGCCGGTCGCTCAGCGAACCGAGCACCGGTGCAAACACGAACTGCATGGTCGCGTAGAGGGCCATCATGATGCCGATGAAGGGAGCGACGCTTTCAGCATGAGTGACGTCCTTCAGGAGCGAAGGCAGGATCGGAAAGATGAGGCCGATGCCGACGGCATCCAGGACGATGGCAGTGAAGATGACGATAAGCGGCTTGTTCATGGTGAGCGCGCATGGAGCGCAGAAAATGTACTGAGTACATAAATTGTACTCAGTACAATGAAACCATGCCAACGCCTCCACCCAACCACCGATCCCGCAAGCGCCTCGCCACGCGACAGGACATCTCCAATGCCGCCACCCGCCTTTTCTGGGAACGGGGGTTCGATCGGGTGACGGTGGACGAGATCGCGGCAGCCACGGGTGTGGCGCGCATGACGGTCTTCAACCACTTTCCCCGCAAGGAGGACATGCTCTTTGACCGCGACGATGAGGCCCGCGAAGTCTTGCGGGAAGCGTTGCGCCAGCGCGATCCCCTCGTCTCACCCATCGAGACGCTGCGCCTGCTGGCGCATCGACTGGTTGAACAGCAGAGCCCTTACATCAACTTTTCTGATGAGAGCCAGAACTTCATAAAGACGATCGAGGGCAGCGAAACCCTCAAGGCCCGAGCAAGAGCGATACGTGACGAGATCACGCAAGTCGTTGCGGTGGCGATGTCCGAATCCGTCGGGCGTGAGCCGGGTGATCCCGCGGCCCATCTGGCGGCCGGTCTGCTCCTGGCAACGTGGACTGTGGCCCTCATCCAGGCGCAAAGGACATTTCGAGAAAGGCGAGACCCGAAGGAAGCAACAGCCCTCTTTCTGGCTCTCGTTGACAAGGGAAACATCGGAGCCAAGGCTGCATTGGCAGGCACGGCCTACGCCTGATCAGTCAACCCTATCACTTCGATACCCGGCATGTGTCTTCAGGCATCGCGCGACAAACGGATCCAGTGGCGGCTACGAGCTTTTTACCGCCACTCCGTCCTCGGAACCGAACGGCCGGACTTGGCCGAAACTGGAATTCAACCTCGGCGCAAGACCTCCAGCCCGACCTAGACTCGACCGCAGGTCGTGCTCTGCACCACCCACCGGCTAAACGGAAGATTTCTCCCGGCGAAGTGCTGACCAGACCGCGCGAACGCGCGCCACCCCAGGCCACGCTCTGCTTCGGTCGACCCTGCCAGCCCAACTCAAGGAATCGGCCCTGACCCTGCGGCGCGCGTCGGGCCCTCGACCATCGCCCGTGTCGCCATCGCGCATGCGCCATCCTTCGAGCAGATTTCAAGCGGTACCTTGCGATTGAGGGTCAAGGAGTAGATCAGTACCTGCCCCTCCTCTTGGACAACGTAATAGCACGCCCCCAACCAGCCCCGCGACTGGTAGGTCACGCACATCATGTCGTCGCGGACCGTGTAGCTGCCTGAGGTATGGCTGACCTTGTTTCGCGCCTCAAGCGCGTCGACCGCAAAGGCGAGTTCGACCGTGCCGTAGCGCTCTTCCCGATGTGGATAGCGCCAGGTCTGTCCGGCGATGCGCGCGATGTCGAGCGAGATTGCGTTCGCCGGCTTGGGTGGGAAAGCGGCTGGTCGGATCACACGAGGTGCGGGTATTGCTGAAGTCGAATTGACCGACTCGTTCGGCGCGATCGCGTGTGCGGATGCAGCTGTGTTCACCGCCCCCGTGTTGCTGAGTGTCGGCAGTTCCGCTTTCGCTTTTTCGGGTGTTTCGATATCGATCACAACCCGGCCGACAAGCACGCCAAAGGTAGGTGAGGTGCGCAAATACTTCGTCTCACCCGGATCGAGCGCGAAGGTCACGGTCTTCTCGGTTTCCGTTGCGGTGGAGGCGATGTATCGGCCCGCAGTGCGGTCGACGTAGAAGAACCCGCCGGGCTTGGACGCGCCGACTACCTGACCGTTCAACCGGATGTCCGGCTGGATAGCCGCTCCCAGCATGGACGATGAGCGAAGGAAAAATATGCGACCTTCCCCCGGTCGCAATGTCGGGATGGTGGACGACATCTCGGAGTACTTCGGTCCGCTCGCGCAGCCCGCGAGCACCACTACCGCGGCTACCAGGACCCAGCCGCGCAACACCGCGGTTCGCAATGCGTTCATTCCTTGATCTCTTTCAATGGGAGGAAAACGGACGGCGTCAACGCCGAGAAGTTGATTTCACCGGGGAGATAGAAACCTTGAAGCACACCCCCCGAGATGACCAGATAGGCTTCGTGAACCTGCCTGCCTTCGATGGCGAACGTAGAGTTCAGTGGGCGATAGACCGTGCCTTCGGGAATACGCCCCACATTCACCCAGAGACTGCCGGCAACGAGCGAACGTTGATACCCGGTGGATAGCGTGATCGGAACCTCGCGCTCGATGCGGATCACTCGCGCGCTTTCGGCGGCAGGCCGGTCTTGAATCATTGAAGTCGGTCGCGCGGAAATCATCGGCGCGCAAGCCGTGAGCGCCACGAATCCCAGCGCCAGACATGCACGACTGAGAGGCCGCGCGACAGCCGCTGGGAACCTCGCAAGCTCTCCCTCCATGACGCCGCTCCAGATGGGATCCATTTATGTGCTGCGGATTGTCACGATGGAGAGACGCGCGTGGAAGTGGCTGCACAGCGCACGTGGCGTGACAAAGTCACGACTCGTTCGGCTTTCGACCACCCCCAGCAGCGCCGGTCCGCAGCGCACGCCAGCGCTTCATCGTTCACTCCTGAAATTCATCACCTACCGACGCGAGACCGCTGAAGCGGAAGTCAATCGACATGAACGCCGATCGTGCGCAGCACGGGCTGCCAGTAGCGCTGTTCACCGACGATCCGTGCCGCGAGATCGGAAGGCGAGCTCGACGCGGGTGTCATGCCGGCCTGGGCGAACGCGAGGGACACCTCGGGCCGCGCGATCGCCTCGGCCAATGCGGCGGACGTCTTCGCGACGATGTCGCCCGGCACCCGGCCGGGCGCGAAGAAGGCGAACCACTCCTTGACCCGAAGCGCCGGATGGCCCTGCTCGACGAACGATGGCACGTCGGGAAGGTAGGTGCTTCGGGTTGCGCCTGAGGTGGCGAGCACCCGCACGCGGCGCGTGACGTGGTGTTGCCGGAGCAGCCCCTCCGGCAGAGCCAGCGCGGCGATCTGGCCGCCGACCAAGTCGTTCACCGCAGGCGGGCCACCGGAGTAGGCGACGTGCTGCCACGCCAGGCCGGCCTCACGAAACAGCATCGCCTCCAGCAGGTGAGGCAAGGTTCCGCTGCCGGGCGAGCCGACGTTGAGCTCGGCAGGATGCTGCCGACCCCAGGCGAGGAAATCATCGATCGTCGCGACCTCCGGCGGCACGGCCGGGCCGACAGCAAGCGCCAGCGGCATCTCGCCCGCCAGCGACACGGGCTGCAAGTCGACGGCGGGGTCGTACGAAAGCTTTGAGTACAGAAATGGATAGACCGTTGCAATCGCCCCTTGGGCTAGCAGCAATGTCGATCCATCAGTGGGTGCGGCTTTCAGGGCGTTGACGCTGAGCTGACCGGCCGCGCCTGCCCGGTTGTCGACGACAACGCGTTGGCCAAGCGTGGGCAGAAGCTGCTCGCCGATGGCGCGCGCGATGAAGTCGGGGATGCTGCCGGGCGGGCCGCTGCAGAGAATGCGCATCGGAAGGTCCGCGGCTTCGCAGCGACTGGCCATCGAGATGGCCGTCCATGCGACCGGGCACGCAGCGACGGCCCGCAGCAGTCGACGCCGCTGGACCAGCACCGTGTCGTTCGGCAAGTGGCTCACGGCATCTCCTTGGCTCGGCGCCCTGCCGTCAACAGCAACTCGTTGGGCCCTTCCCAGCCGCTCGGGGTATTGAAGGCGCTCAGCCGCTCTCTGATCTCGGCCCACGCGTCCTCTGCCGAGGCAGGGTCCAGCTGACCGAGGATTTGAAGGACGGGGCCTCCCGCACTGCGGACGAAGGAGAGGTAGTCATCCACCGATGCCGTGTGGAACTTGGCGTCGACGGCCGTCGTGGCAACGTCCTGAAATCCGGCTTCGCAGAAAAGCGCATCCATGTGCCCCGGCTTCCCCAGGCTCATCAAGCCGCCCGGGGCGAACGGGTCGCGAGCCGGCAGGCCGGCGTGCTTGAGGGCCGTCGACATGAGGATCGTCAGGCACGGGTTCTTCTCGGGACGCGAGAACACCATCGTGCAGAGCCCGCCACCCGGTCGCAGTGCCCGATGAATCTCTCGCAAGCCCTCCAGCGGCTGCGGAAAGAACATCAAGCCCAGCCGACAAATCGCCGCGTCGAACGACGCGGGCGCAACACCAAGGGCCTCGCCATCGATCGCCAGGGTGTCGACGTTCGTCAAGCCGGCATCTTCGGCTCGGGCTCGCGCAAAGGCCAGGATCGCGGGCGAGAGATCGGTGGCGAGCACATGACCGGTGGGGCCGGCACGCTGTGCGAGAGACACGGTCTGATCGCCTGCGCCTGCCGCAATATCGAGCACGCGGGCACCGGGCGCCACGCCGGCCATGGCGAACATCGCTTCCGTGGGCATGCGAAGCCAGGCGTGAATGTCGGCGGTGTGGGCGTCCCAGCCAGACGCGCACGCGTCCCACTGCGCGCGCATCGCTGTCTTGAACGGTTGTCGGTCGGCAGAGTTGATTGCATCCATGTCCCCAGCGTAGGCGGGGGCACGGCCGGGCGTAACCCGCAAGAATGCAGAATGGGGCCGCAACGATGCATAGCCCGCGGTTCGCTTGGGCAGACCCCCGTTGGCGATGTCGATGGGGTGCTGACAAATGCAGACCGAACCTCCAACCTGAAGGCGCCCGTATGTTCGACTGGGACGACTTGAAGCATCTGCTGGCAGTCGCGCGCCATGGCAGCACGCTGGCCGCGGGCCGAGCCCTCGGGGTCGATCAATCAACCGTGCAACGGCGTCTCGCCGAATTGGAGCGGAAGCTAGAGCAGCCGCTGGTGGAGCGGCACCCCAGTGGCTACAAGCTGACCGATTTCGGGCGCGAGATGCTGCCGTATGCCGAACGCGTCGAACAGTCGGTGGCCGCGTTCGAAGAGCACCTGAAATCCGCCGCCGCGCGAGCCGACGGCGTGATACGCATGACATGCCCCGAGCCCATCGTGAATCGCCTCACGCAGACTTCGTTGTTCGACAAGTTCCACGCCCGCTATCCAAACTGGCGCGTGCAATTCGTGATGAGCGACAAGTACCTCGACCTCATGAAAGGCGACGCAGACGTCGCCCTGCGTTCCGGCAACACCGAAGACGGCGAGTTGATCGGGCGCAAGATCGCCGACTCGATCTGGGCCGTGTACGCCAGCCGCAGCTACGTCGAACGCCATGGCCAGCCGGAACGCGTCGAAGACCTGAAGCACCACGCACTGGTCGGCTTTGACGACACGATGGCCAAGCACCGCGCGTCCCAGTGGCTGCGGGAGGTGGCTCCGGATTCGCCGCTGATGGCACGCAGCAGCAGCGTGCTCGGGCTCATCTACTCGGCCAAGGCAGGCATCGGCGTGGCGCCGCTGCCCATGTCGCTGGGCGATGCAGAACCCGACCTCGTGCGCGTCTTGGGCCCGATACCCGAGCTGGCGCGCATCTGGCGCATCCTGACGACGCCGGCGCTGCGGCACACCCCGCGCATCGCAGCGTTCTTCGATTTCATCGTCGAAGAGATCGAGACGATGCGGCCGATTCTCACGGGTTGAGGCTGATCTCTCCGGCACTGCATAGCGGGGCAGAACTGGGTCATGCCGAACCGCCGCCAGCGCAGGCCCGCCGCGGTCGAGCTGGGCCTCTGCGAAGTTCCGTTTTGTGAACCGCAGGTAAGGATCTGCAAACAAAACGCCTTCTGTCAACCTTGCAAGTTCGTCCACGTTGCTGGTTGATCGCACACGATGCCCCCTCAGGGCTGGGTGCAGGTCCCATGCATGAGGATGCGCCATCTTGCCCTTCAACCGCCGTCGCTTTCTTGTTCTGCCATTCGCGCCTTTGGCTCTCCATGGCGCCCCTCTTCTCGCGGCGCCTTTGGCGCCGACTCAGGCGTGGCCCGCACAGGAGTGGGACCGAATCGCGCCCGCACAAGCAGGCTGGTCGATGGAGGCACTCACACGTGCACACGACTACGCTCGATCGATCGGCACGGCGAGCCTCGTCGCGATCCAGCACGGCCGCATGATCGACAGTTGGGGCGAGATCGATCGGCGGCTGGAGCTGCACTCCGTGCGCAAGAGCCTGCTCAGTGCATTGATCGGCATCGCCGTTGCGCAACGCAAGATCGACCTCGATGCTTCTCTCGGATCACTGGGCATCGATGACGTGCCTCCGGTCTTGACCTGTCGGCCGGGGGCTTCTGGGCCGACGGTCACAACGGACAGTATGTCGTCATCGACCCGGTGAACGATCTCGTCGTCGTCCACCAGACCGACACCGGCAAGGTCAATGAACGGCAAATGGGCCATCTGATGTGGCTGATCTTGAATGCCGCACGGGTCATCGATCCGGGCCAGGACCCCACGGAGAAAATGACGTGAACCTGCGGGTTGTTCGATTGGCCGTCAACCCGAACGTCAGGTAACCGACCCTTATCGCGTGCCAACCAGTTTGCGCGCGCGAAGCGATTTCCAGACCTCTCGCATTCGCCTCACCCCAGGCCACACATTGCGCGCCAGCAGCAGGACGAACGCCAGCGCCACTCGGCCATCGGCTCGCGCCACCACCGGCTTGGCGAGCACGGTGATGTCAGCCCAGCTGACAGCCCCTCCGCCGTCTGCAGCCGATGAAACCTCAGCCCGCGTTCGCTCGCGAGCAAGCGCAGATAACCCTCTCGCAGAGCGGACAGATGTTCGCGCCCCGGCGTGCCACCGAGACCGATGGCCGCGGGGCCGGCGCCATCGTCCACCAGCTTCTCGCCATCGACACGCGCGTTGGGCCCACTTCTTTACGCCACGGCCCCCAATACAACCTACATAAGACGCACTGTCACTCTACGTTCAGATTCCTCGGGGCCGTGCATCTTGCCCGTTGGCAAGCATCATCGATGCTTGGTCACCTGTAAGACGTTACAGCTATCAGACACCGTAGACGTGACTCACTATCGGGCGTCGTCCACGCTGCAACCACGCTCACATTGAAAGTACTCCCCCGCTCTGCCTAACATCTCATGCGAAGGGATCGCTTGAAATCTGCTTGCATGCAAGGACCGCTTTTCGGGTTTCAACGTCAACGGCAAAGAACTTGAGTATAAATATTACCGTATGCAACTACGGCGAGATTAATTCTCAAGGAAATAATCACCCACGCAAACGATTTCACAGAGGGATAAATTCAATGAGCTCACTCATAAATTATTTCCATATATGCCTTAAGGGCATATTTTTTAGCAAATTAAACAGAATTGTCGTATCTACTCTTCTTTTCGGCCTGTCAGCAGGAGAAGCCACAGCCACCAATACCAGCACCGGCAGCATTCAGGTTCCAGGAGGAGGAACACTATCCTATACAGTATCCACAACCATAATAAATAATCCTACTTGCGCCGGAGACATTCCAAGCTATCTAAGCATTAGCTTCACGTCGTTCTCATACTCAACGGCGGAGATTACAAATCCAACTGTAATATCAAATGTTAAAGGCGTCGCCGGTTGCTCGGGCGATCAAATATCGACGCCAGCAACACTTACGCTGAACAATCTGTGCTCACTAATATTCAAGCCAGCTTACTATGGCGCACCATCAGCCACGACCAGCTGCCCAAACTTCTCCACTTATCCCAAATATATCGTACTGGGTGTGAGCTACGCCCCACCGGGGCCAACAAGCTTTGTCCAATACTCACAAAGTAACTCACTATCAACGACACTTACCGACAAGTCATCTTACAGTTCTGGCACAACATACTCGACCAGCTTAAAGGCGGGTTACAAGACTGGCATTAGTGAATCCACCGGGACTGGAACCTATGCATATGGCGCTAGCCAGACCACGGACTCTAGCAGTGCAACAACATTAAGTACCTCAACTACGACGGGCTACAAGTTGATGGGGCCGCCATCGCCACCTTGCATCACCGGAGGTTCATGTCCAGCGACCATCAATACTCCCATCGATCACGACTATGATGTGATTTGGTTATGGCTGAACCCTGTGGCGTGGTACACAGTTTCGCCAGGATCGATGCAATTTAACGGATTCGCGTATGACACCTCTGATATACCGGAAATGGATATATACCCTATTCCAGTAGGTGTGTTGAGAGGCTCGATTCCAATGACTCAGTCGCTGGCCAATGAACTAGCCAGAGCGTGGGCAGCAGGAAACAATAGAATTTTTCCAGCAGGCGATGGTCCCGGCTTAACCTCAGCAGACTATGCCAATATCTTGGCAGCCAATCCTTTCACAGCGACCTCCTACTCCGTCAATCCGGCGCTAACAACATCGTCAGACTTGCGATTCACCCTCGCAGGGTTAACACCAACAAACAATTCATCTCCCGTTCAAACATTTATATATGCGCCGGGCACACTTACGCAAAATTATCAAAATACATATGTTAATTCCACAGCAGTCAGCAATGGAGTAACATATACAACCAATGTGACATTCAGCATTGATAAAAGTGTCTCCGCAACATATGCAGGCATAAACTCCACAAATACATTAAAAGTTGCCAACCAACAAACTTGGACCACCGGTCAGAATAAGTCCATATCCAACATTACAACTGTCGTAGATACACTATCTTTGGGTTCCCCTTGCGTATCTTGCATATACACGGGACCAACAGTTTTTGAAGTGTATCAAGACAATATATACGGTACTTTTATGTTTAATCCTGTCAGGTAAATGCATCTGAGAACACGGGGTTTTAAAGCCCCGTGCTCTTCGGATTTTTGTCCTTGACGCCGAAGGCCAAATGAGCCCGGCCGCGCCGGGCTGCGGTCTCTAGGGCTTGCGAACGAACAGGCTGAACCGGGCTCTGCTAAAGCGCTCCAGCAGCAGCCACGCACTGCGCGCCAGCAGCAGCACGAACGCCAGCGCCGCCAGCGCCACGCGCCCATCGGCTCGCGCCACCACCGGCTTGGCAAGCGCCGGCGACGACAACTCGGCTGACAGCCCCTCCGCCGTCTGCAGCCGATGAAACTTCAGCCCGCGTTCGCTCGCGAGCAAGCGCAGATAACCTTCTCGCAGAGCGGACAAGTGTTCACGCCCCGGCGTTCCACCGAGCCCGGTGGCCGCGGGGCCGGCGCCGTCGTCCACCAGCTTCTCGCCATCGACACTCGCACCACGGCCCTTGCTGCGGGCATCGGTCTGCATCACCTCGTCGGCGCGCCAGAAGCCGAGCGGACGGCCCATCGGGTCGGTCTTGGGGATGGGGAACGGCAGCAGGTCGCCCACGCCGACGATGAGGCCGGGCACCTCGCCGGGCTTGTCGTCGAAGGCGGGGCGGTACAACGGGTTCAATGGCGGCGCTTCCTGCCCATCGGTGATGAAAACCAGCGACGGTTTGCCGGGCAAGTCTCTCGCGATGCCGAGGCCGCTGTGCAGGCCCTTGGCCACCTCGCTGTTGCCCGACCAGGCCATGCGGCCGTCGATGCGCGCGAGCGAGCTTCGCAGCTCGCTCAGGTTGGCACACACCTCCACCGGTGCCAGCAGCAGGAACGATCGGTACTCGGTGAACACCGCCCAGCCCACCTTGGAGCCACACGGCAGGTCAAGCAGGCTCTGGCGCAGCGCGTACTTGGTGAACGCGAGGCGGGACGCGGGCTTGCCATCGAGCGTCTGGTCGGTGACGTTCATGCTTTGCGTGATGTCGAGCACGACCACGTGTTCGAACAGCTTGCGCTCGATGCGCACGCCGGGGTCGAGGAATGTGGCGGCCAGTGCCACCGCGGCCAGGGCAAGCAGCCAGCGTTCGCGCTGGCTGCACCATGACGCGCGCAACCACTCGAAGGCTTTCACGGCAGGCCCGGTGAATAGCCGCGCATCGTGGTGACGGCGCGCTCGGCGTCGCGCTTCATGTCGGCGGGCTCGGCCAGGTTTTCGTCGGGGTCGGGCAGCAGGCGCTGCGCGCGTTCGAGGTTGTAGCGCGCGTCCCACTGCTCGGGGTCGTTGCGCAGCACCTCGCGGTAGATCTCTTTCGCCAGCTCGAGCAGCGGGATGGCCTGGCCGGGCTGCGCGGTGTTGCGCACGGCCATGGCCTGGCGCATCAGCAGGTTCGCGCTGTTGTAGCGCGCTGCCTGGCCCAGGGCTGAATCGCTCTGCAGCGCGCGGTAGCGGTTCAAGGCCTCTTCGGTGGCGCCGCTGGCGGCTTGTGCATGGGCCAACGCGAACTGCAGTTCAGCGGGTGGCGAGCTGCCGCCAGCCACCGGCGGATCGGCAGCGATGGCCACATTCCACTGACGCTGGCGCCACAGATGCGCGGAGTCGACGCCCGCAGCCAGCGCCGCCGCGGCTAGCACCGCCAGCACGATGCGTGTGCGCCGCTTCGTGGCTAGGCCCATCGCTTGATCTCCAGCAGCTGCGCGCTCAGCAACAGCAGCACGCACAGCAGCGCGACGCCATGGCCGTAGGGCGAGAGGTCGCGCCGCGGCACGGTGTCGAGGTAGGTGATGGGCAGGTTCTCCAGGCGGTTCACGTCGTCGATGGCGGCCTGCAAGGCCTTGTCGTTGTCGGCCTCGTAGGCACGGTACGGCGTGCCCAGCGACTGGAAGAAGCGGTGCAGCTGATGCTCGGGCACGGTGTCGGCCGCGCCGAGGGGGTCGCCGGCCTCGGCGTTCAGGCCGGGGCTGTTGGCCGAGCGCAGGTAGAACCAGTCGATGGCGGTGCGCTGCTTGCGCGCAGCGAAGGCAATGCGCTCCTGCGTCACCTCATCAAGGCGGTCGCCGCCGTCGGACACCAGCATCACGATGCGCGAGCCGGTATAGGGCCGGTCGTCGAAGAACGAGAGCGCCTCCAGCAGCGCGAGGCCGATGTTGGTTTCCGACAGGCCGCGGCCGATCTCGCCAGCGGAGATGGCGGCCTGCACCACCTCGTCTTTCTGCGTGAACTCGAGCACGCGTATCGGCAGTGTGCTGAACACCACCATGCCGAAACGATCGTCGGGCCGGCTGGTCGCGAACTCCGACAGCAAGCGGCGCGCGACCTTGCCTTTGGAGTCGCGCGCGCGGCCGGACGAAAGGCTCATGTAGTAGTCGATCGCCTCGGGGCCGGTGCCACGCGGTGTGCCCGCAGCGCGCGCTCCGGCGAAGCCCTGGTCCATGCTGCGGCTGCGGTCGAGCACCACCACGATCTCAGCGCCCTTGCCCACACGCTCCACCGTGTACTCAGGCCGGTAGGGGCCGGCCATCGCCAGCACGAGCAGCGCGAGCGCGAGCACGGCAGCGCCCTTGAGCGCGCGCTGCAACGCGTCGGACGCGCGATCGTGCGGCATCAACGCCACCCAGGCGTTGACCACCGGGTGGTCGGCGCGCGCCCACAGCGGCAACAGCGCCAGCGGCAGCAGGCACAGCAGCCAGGGGTTGTCGAAATGGATCACGCCGCACCCCGCTCGGCGTCGCGGCACTTGCGGCAGAACTCGACGAGCCAGCGCCCGTCGTTCGCCGCAGGTTCACCCTCGGCAAAGAACTCGTGGCGCGACTGCTGGAAGAAGGCCAACAGGTCGGCGCGCAAACCGGCATAGCGCGGCTGCGTGGCCACGAAGCGGTCGACGCCGTGCTCGAACACCACCTCGCCGGCCGTCTGGTTCAGCGCCTCGTGCATGCGCTGGAATGCGGCCCGCCACTCCGCCGACGGGCTGCCCGCAGGCAAGCCGCTCAACTGCCGCCACACCTTTGCGAACGGCCGCTTGCGCCGCGACCACCAGGGCATGGCCAGGTACACCTGCGTGAGGTAGGCCAGGCACAGCAACAGCAGCACGCCATAGGCCAGCAGGCGCTGCCGCGCGGGGTGCGTGTCGATCAGCGGTGGTGCCACGTCGGGCCGCAACTCGCCCAGGCCCTGGCGCGGCGAGACGTCGATCGGGACCAGCGGCGACACCGTCACCGGCCAGGCATCCACACGCAGCTCCTGGTCGCGCCCATCGCCTTTGACGCTGAGCGAGAAAGGCGCGATCTCCAGCGTGCGAACTTCGGTCGGCGCCATGAACACCTGGTACTTGAGTTGCAACACCACGCGCGTGCCGCCGGATTCAGCCTCGCTGCGGCGCGACACGCTCTGCAATTCGAGCGCCTTGCCGCGCGCACCGGGTCGTGGCAGCGAGGCCTCGTCGAGCACGAAGCCTTCAGGCACGTGAACGATGACCTCGCGGTCGACGACATCGCCCACGTGGTAGCCGAAGGCGCGCGGCTCGACGGTGATGGCGCGCAGTGTGCCGGTGGGCGCGTCTGCAGCCAGCGCGTGGCCGGTGCAAACCATCAACACCATGGCGAGGACGAGTTCACGCATGGAAGTGCCGCGTCACCGCGTCGGCGTCGAAGGCCCCTTCGACGAACAAAGGGCTCAGGCGTTGCGTGCGAAACACCTGCAGCAGCGCCTCGCGCCGCTGCGCCTGCTGCACGCGCCACTGCTCGCGCAGCGCGGGCCGCCACCACACGAGGCGCTGTCGGCCGGTTTCAGGGTCGAGCACCTGCGCCAGGCCGCGCGCGGCACTGAGGCTGAACTCCTGCGGGTCCCAGATCACCACCGGCACCAGGTCGTGGTGGGCCAGGTTGGCGAGCACGGCCGACACCTCGTCCATCGGCAGGTGAAAGTCCGACAACAGGAAGACCAACGAACGCCGAGGCGACAGGTAGCGGTGAGCCAAGCGCAGGCCCTGCGCCGAGCGGCCCGCGGCCTGCAGGCTGCGCAGCGTTCGCGTCAGCTCGCCGGCCACGGCGCGCGAGCGGCTCTGCGGCAGTAGCAGGTCGCCGCGCACGTGCTCGTCGCAGGCAACGAAGCCGAAGCTGTCGCCGGTGCGCCAGGCCGACCAGGCCAGGCTGTCGACGAAGTCGGCCACCACGCCGAGCTTGTGCTGCGCACCCTCGAAGCCCATCGACGCCGACAGATCGGCCACCACCGCGACAGGGATGGACTTGCGCTGGCTGTAGATGCGCACCGCCCACTGGCCGAAGGGGTCGCGCAGGCTCGCATGCAGGTCGAGCCGGCGCGGGTCGGGCGCGTCGAGCAAAGACGCATGGCCGCGAAACTCGAAGCCGCTGTCACCACGCCGGCTGCGGTGGTGGCCCGGAAAGTGGCCGAGCGCCGCGCTGCCGATGCGGTAGTGGATCTCGGGGACGGACTGCTGCGTCACGACAGAACGGGCTCAGCTCAGGGCGCAGCGACGCTGGCGAGAATGCTGCTCATCAGCGGAGCCGAGATCTCTTGCCGCCGCATCTCGTACACCGGCTGGTAGCACAGCCGATGCGCGATGGTTTCGACGAACACGGCCTGCACGTCTTCGGGCGTGACGAAGCTGCGCCCATCGAGCCAAGCCGCCACGCGCGCGGCGCGCAGCAGGTAGCTCATGCCGCGCGGGCTCGCGCCGGCGAGCATCAGCTGCGCCACGTCGAGCCCCGACACCTTGACGCCATAGTCGGCCGGCACCGCGGTGGCCCGCCACAGGCCGAGCGCGTAGTCTTGCAGCGCGGTCGACGCCTGCACGCTGCGCTGGATCACTTCGGCCACCTCGTTCAGTGCCTGGTAGTTCACCATCGCGGGCGCCAGCTCTTCCATCAGCCGGTCGGTGTCGTGGTAGCGCGGGTTGAACATCAGCTCGCGGCGGTCTTCGTCGCTCGCGGGCGAGTCGATGGTGATCTCCATCATGAAGCGGTCGCGCGCGGCCGACGAGATCTCGAAGGTCTCTTCGCGCTCGACGCGGTTGCGGTCGGCGAACACGAGGAGGTGCGGAAAGCGGAACTCGCGGTTGAAGGCCGACACGCTGCGCTCGGCCATCACGCGCAGCAGCAGCGAATGCACCTGCGGGCGCGCGCGGTTGATCTCGTTGAAGAAGAAGATCGCCAGGTCTTCGCCATGGCGGATCAACGGCCCCTGCTCCACCGCCGGCCGGCCTTCGGCGCTGATGTAGGTGTAGTAGATGAGATCGTTGGGCATCAGGTCGATGGTGCCCTCGGTGCGCGCGAAATCGCCGCCCAGCACCTGCGCAAAAGCGCGCAGCAGCGTGGTCTTGCCCACGCCCACGTCGCCCTGCAGCAGCACGTGGCCGCGCGCGAACACGGCCATGTTGATGAGCCGGATCACCCGGGCCTGGCCGATCACCGCCTTGCCAACCTCAGCCTCCAGAGCCAGCGCGCGTTCGCGCCAGTCGCTCAGCAGCGCGTCGTTTCGGTCCATGCAGCCTTGTCTCCTTGGGTTCGCGCAGAACGAAGCGCCCGCGTCGAGCGCGGAACAGTCTGCGTCAGCCGTGAGACGGGGCTGGGCGAAGTGGCCTGCGCAGCCTTGCTCAAGCAAGAGACAAGCCCTGCGGCTGCGGGAAAACCCAGAGTCGCGTCGGCGCCTCACGACGCCTGAACTCCGCCGCGTGCGCAGCCGATCTCCAGGGAGCGGAAGCCGTTCAAGTCATCACAAAAACGGGGCGACCTCGTCAGGCTGAGTGGCCGATCGCGTGGCAGCCGAGCCCACTGGACATGACTGCACCTGTGCGTGTGAACGAGTACCCGTTTCGCCGCACCCGGTGCGTGTCGTCATGCTTCCGTCATGTCAAAAATTGGCTGCATCCCTAGGATCGCGATCGCTTTCTTGAAAGGATGCGCCTTGTTACATCATCGAAGTGGCGGCAGTGAGGCCCGCGTCCCGTCCGGGTTGATGAAAGACCCACTCATGGGCGAAGTGCCGCCAGGCTTCGCCGAGCTGGTCGCCGAGCGCCCTGCGAGGATGGGCTTCCCATGATGCTCACCTTTGGCGTTTTCGAAATGGCGTGCTTCGCTGCGGTGGGCATCCTCTTGGGGTACGGCGCCGGCTTCAAGTTCCACCAACGGCGGCTGATCCAGTGGCGATTGGCTTACCAAGCAGAGATGCGGGAAGCAGTGCGACGGCAGTTGGGCCTGGCAGCCAATGAAACACGCGAACTGAAGGCCCAGGTCGTCCAACTGAAGACACAGATCGCAGTTCTCTCCAGCCGCAGCCCGCGAAAGCCGCCGCCTGTCGTCACCAGCGTGGTGCCGCCGCGGGAGCTGGCCCTTCCGAGATTCGCTCGGCCCGACTTCGCGGACACCGAGCCATTCATGCGGTAACGATGGAACGATCCTCTCGTCAGACACCGTGGTGTCCGACCAGGCGAGACTGCCCGGATCAAGGTTTCAAGGAAGGCAGCAGTTCGTCCAAGGTGCGGATCCGTTCCCGGCTGCCGCCCAGATGGCGCGACCCGCGGTCCAGCAGCAAGGCCGCCAAGCCGGCCTGCCGGGCAGCGTCGTAGTCCAGTTCAGCCGAATCGCCCACCATCAGGGTGTCGGCGGCCGCCACTGAAAATCGCTCGATCACCTTGTGAAACGCCAGCGCGAGCGGCTTGCTGACACCGACCTCTTCGCCGATGGCGACGTGATCGACTTCCTGATCCAGCCCGGTGGCCTTGAGCTTGCGGCGTTGGCCATCGGCCGGCCCGTTGGTGAGAATCGCCGTCGCGACGCCTCGCTGGCGCAATGACGCAAGCACGGGCCTCGCGTCATCGAACAGCTGCGGCCTGTCGTTGACGCAATCCATGAACAGCTTGTTCAGATGCAGCACGAGGTGTTCCAAAGGCTCCATGCCGATCACGCCAAACGGGTCTGAAAATCGCCTGAGCCGGTATTCTTGCCGCGTGAGATGGCCTTGTTCGAACAACAAGAACAAGGGCCTGTCTACCTCGGTACAGGCACGGATGAACGCATTCGAATCGATGCCCTCGCCATCGAGAAACAGCGACATTTCGCGGTAGGCAGTCTGGCGCGTCGTCGCGAAGTCGACCAAGGTGTCGTCCAGGTCGAAGATGACGAGCCTCACGTCAGCGCCTCGTCGTCCCACACCGGGCGCAGCCCGATCGTCGTCGTGCCCAGCCGCTCCCATTTGCCGCGGCTGGAGCCGATCGCGAGGTAGCCGGCATGCTTGCTCCAGGCACCGCCTTTGACGACTCGCTCGAACGACGCGCCGGGGCCGGACGGTCGGTCCACGCACCATTCGCTGAGGTTGCCGGCCAGGTCGTACAGGCCGAGGTCGGACGGCGCGAAGCGACCGACCGGGCTGGTTCCGCCGTAGTGCTCGTCATAGTTCGCCAGTGTGTGGTCCGGGGCGGCATCACCCCACGGATAGATTCTTGCCGGGTCGTTGTTCGACGCCAGACACTCCCACTCATCGACCCGCGGAAGCCGCGCGCCCAGGTAGTCGCACATGAGCGCGGCCCCTGCCCAGTTGATGCCCCAGACCGGGTGCTCCGCGATGGCGTCTGCACAGACCCACCCCAGGCCGGTGTCATCGAAACTCAGCGGGCAGCGAGGGTTGTGCACGTTGACATAGCGGTAGCTGGCTTCGGACTCTTCCGGCACACCGAGGGCGTTCAAGATATCGGCCGCGACGCGGCAGGTGAGCAAGTTGCGCGCAACCCTGATCGGCCGAGCATCCTGCAGGCGGGCACGATCTGGCGCGAAGCGCACCACCTCATCGACGTATTGCTGGACGAGCGCAGAGGTCATGCGACTCTCGGCTCTGTTGCCAACCCAGCACCCACCGGCCCGCCCTGCACCGCCAGCAACACCCCATCGATCACCTCGACCTGGCGCTCACTCAAATGCCGCCGCCAGTTGCCGCGCACTTCGTCCGGCGCCCGGAACGAAGAGAACGCACCGCCACGGCTGGTGATTTGCCGCTGTGCCAGGAATGAAAACTGGTCCGCGTGCGGATCGATCTCCAGAAGGTCCGTGATCGATCGCAGCGGAGCCTGCGGCGTTTGCATCAACGCGTCGAGCGACACGATGCGGTGGTCGAAAAGGTGCAGGCTGCGCCGAGCCAGTTCATACCGCGTAACGACACTCATGGCGGCGATCTCGGCGGCTCGCACCTGCGGGTCAGGGTCGTCACGGCGACCGCAGTAGTCAGGCCAGATCTCCTGGAACAAGCGCGGCACCAGATCGCGGTAGCGCCAGAAATCGGCGAGTTCGCAGCGCAAGACCGACGACACGATCGCGTGAGGTTCACGGGTCAGGAAGATGACCTTCAGCGAGGGCATGAACTCCTTCAGCCACGCGAGCTTTCCGAACAGCGCCGTCTCCTTGAAACCGACAACGCGGGTGCGGTTCGATTCGAGCAGGTAAGCCCTGAATTCGTCGAGGTAAGCACGAAGACTCGGATGCTTGGCCAGCGCGACGTGGAGCACACGCGGGTCGAATTCGGCATCAGACCATTGCACGAGGTCGCAATGGCGGAAAAACCGCGTGTGCATCGAGAGGGGCTCATTGATGCATTCGATCGCCGGATGTGCCTGCAAAAGATCATGCAGAAAGTTCGACCCGGATCGATGGTGGGCCATGATCAAGAAAGGGGCGCGAACGTCGGTCGATTTCATCGGATGTTCCATCCCCCCTTGCTCGAAGCAGGATAGGCGGTAAGCCGGCGCGGCATCACTTAGCCAAGATGGCAGTAGGGAATTGTTCACCTCTTTTTCGGCTTCGGATTCAGGGCTTGCCAGAGGCTCTTGGCGCTCGTACGCTTGCACCACCGATTGAGGCGGGTGTGCACAGATCGCATCCCCGGGTGCAGAGGATGCGCGCCTGGTCATCCTCAATACAAGGGAGAAGATGAGGTGAATCCTCTGGCACCGGCCGGCAAGACGGGACGCTATCGCACCATGCTGGGCGCGGCCATGGTGGCGCTGCTCGTTGTAGCCGCGTTGATTTTGGGTTATGCCAACCGCGCCCGCGCCGTGGCAGTGCCACTCGAGAAGATCAGCATCGCGGTATCTTCAACGCCTCATGCCGCATTGCTTCACCTGGCAGCCGCACAAGGGTTGTTTGCAGAAGAAGGGCTCGATGTGACCCTGGTGTCGGTGAGCCACGGCAAGGCGGCCATGGACTTGCTCGCACAGCGTCGGGTCGACGTGGCTGCAGCGGCTGAGGTTCCTTTCGTCATTGCCGTGTTGAACGGCGAACCCTTCTCGGTCGCTGCCACCATGGTCAGCGTCTCCTCCGAGATGGCGATCGTTGCACGACGTGACCGGGACATCGCGGGAGCACGCGACCTGGTGGGAAAGAAGGTTGGGGTCACCCTGGGCACCAGTGGCGACTACTTCTTGTGGGCCTTTCTGATCCGCCACCGCATCCAGCCTGACGCCATCACGTTTGTCGAGCTGGCGCCGGGGCAGATGGCCAAGGAACTGGCTCGCGGGGCGATCGATGCCGTGTCGACCTGGCAGCCGATCCGCTTCGGTGCCGAAACTGCGCTGGGCGCCAACGCGGTGTCCTTCGTCGGAGCCGACGCCTACGCGGTCACCCATGTCGTGGTGGCGCGCCATGATTTCCTGCAGGCGCATCGCCCGGCGATGAGCCGGCTCGTGCGTGCCCTGATGAAAGCCGAGGCGTTCAGCCGCGACAAGCCGCAACAGGCGATGGCACTCGTCGCAGAACGCCTGAAGATCGACATCAACGCCTTGCAAACCGGCTGGCCGGACCTCGACTTCAAGGTCGAGCTGCTGCAATCCCAATTGATCGCCATCGAGGACGAAGCCCGGTGGGCGATGGCCCGCGGCTACGCCCCGAAGGGTGCGGTCCCCAACTTCCTTCCCAACCTTTATCTCGATGCCTTGCTGGACGTGAAAGCCGAGCGTGTGACGGTGGTGCACTGAGAGGCTGAGAGGAAATCCAACATGCCCGCTCGTGACGCCCAAACGGCCCCACTCGTCGTTGCGAATGCTCGCCATAGCCCGAGCTATGGCTGTGCTTCGCGCCTAGATTGGGGCCGTTTGGACGCCCCGCTCGGCCACGCCGGATTCCCTCTCAGCCTCTGAGTATCCGCGCATGAACATACGCACCAAGGGTTGGCTTGCTGCCGCAACGGCACTCGGCACCATCGCCCTGATCTCGGCAGCGATCGCGTGGGCCAATATCGAGGTCCACGACGCAGACCGCCAGCGTCGGCAGACGGCGGAGATCGCAAGGGCACTGAACGATCTGCGGCTGGTGACATTCGAGTACATCCTGCATCGCTCGCAACGCGCTCAGGTGCAGGAGCGGGAGGCTTCTGCCCGCCTCGACCGCCTGCTCGCGAACGCCCCGTTCTCAAGCCATGAAGCCGCCGAGGTGCTCGCCGACCTGCGAGAACACACCGCATCGGCTCATCGGATCTTCGAGGAATTCTTGGCCAGTTCTGAAGACGTCGGCGCGAATGCCTACGACGCCGAGACCACGAAGCGGTTCGAGGCACAGCTGTCCGGGCGCTTGCTGGTGCTGCAACAGGAAAGCCTGACCGCAGCCTTCCAACTGACCGGCTACTCGAGCCAGCGCATCAATGCGGCGCAACAGCGGGTCGTCGTCGTGATCGGGATCGGGCTGGCGCTGATCGCTCTCACGATGGCCGGGATTGCATGGCTGATCGGGCACCACGTGCTGGCGCCGATCGGCCGGCTGCAACAAGCCACCCGCGAAGTGGCCGCCGGCAACTGGAGCTTCGAGCTCGTTGCCGACCGGCGCGACGAGATCGGCGAAATGTCTCGCAACTTCAACGCCATGACGCAGGCATTGCGCGATTCCTTCGCGCAGATCGAGCACAAGAACGAAGAGCTGGCCGCCTTGAACAAGGAGATCGAGGCCTTCAGCTACTCGGTCTCGCACGACTTGCGTGCGCCCTTGCGCAGCATGGACGGCTTCTCGCTCGCACTGCTCGAAGACTACGGCGACAAGCTCGACGACGACGCCCGCGACTCGCTGAACCGCATCCGTGCTGCCAGCCAGCGCATGGGCCGCTTGATCGACGAGTTGCTCGGCCTGTCGCGCGTGACCCGCACCGAGCTGTCGATCCGTGCGGTCAACCTGAGCGCGATCGCGCACGAGATCGCCGAGTCCCTGAAGCTTCAGCACCCGCAGCGGTCTGTTCAATGGGTGATCGAAGATGACATGACGGTTCAAGCCGACAAGCCGCTGATGGTCATTGCCATGCAGAACCTGCTGGAAAACGCCTGGAAGTTCACCGGCAAGACGGAGCAAGCCGTCATTCAAGTCGGCACGGTCGAACAAGACGGTGCACGCAACTGCTTCGTCGCCGACAACGGCGTGGGCTTCGACATGACCTATGCGGACCGGCTGTTCGGCGCCTTTCAACGCCTGCACCACGAGACTGAATTTTCCGGCACCGGGATCGGGCTGGCCATCGTGCAACGCATCTTTCGCCGGCATGACGGCCGGATCTGGGTGCGTGCCAAGCCGGGCCAGGGGGCCACGTTTTACTTCAACTTGAAGGAGCCAATCCATGAGCGAACCCAACAAGGTCATCTTGCTGGTTGAGGACAATCAGGACGATGTCGTGCTGACCTTGCGGGCCTTCAAGCGCAGCCACCTGATGAACCCGATCG
>Ga0307515_10003537_pt1 | contig 32850 bp, 43 predicted proteins | sample 17_EM_MG_FD_194513 | JGI IMG/M metagenome (GOLD analysis project Ga0307515, IMG submission 194513) | Populus trichocarpa ectomycorrhiza microbial communities from riparian zone in the Pacific Northwest, United States - 17_EM | ecosystem: Host-associated > Plants > Roots > Unclassified | place... | reverse complement strand
TCGTTCGAGAGAAGATTAAAGACTTTGCACGTCAGACACCAAAGTCCAACGGGGGAGATGGTACTTATCCCTGCCCGCCATACAAGATTATCATTCTGGATGAGGCAGACTCAATGACCCAGGATGCACAAGGTGCTCTGAGACGGATTATGGAGACGTATGCAAGGATCACAAGGTTTTGTCTAGTCTGCAATTACGTTACCAGGTATCATGGATGTGATTTGGATCGTGTACAAATACTGACTGGGGACTGCCGGTAGGATCATCGAACCCCTCACTTCACGATGTTCGAAATTCCGTTTTAAATCCCTCGACATCTCCTCCACTCAAAAGAGATTGGAATTTATCGCCGAAGCGGAAGGCGTGAATGTCACCCCAGAGGTCATCTCCGCACTCGTGTCGACCTCAGGCGGCGACCTCCGTCGTTCGATCACGTACCTCCAATCTGCTTCCCGGCTTTCATCTTCCACCAGCCCTCCGACACCCATCACCCCGGCGGATATCCAAGAGATCGCGGGGGTCGTACCAGACCATATCATCGAAGGATTTGCGAATGTTCTTGGTGTAGATGTGGCCCGCCCAGACAGTATGGATGTTGATAGTGGGGAGACTCGGGCGAAGAATTTCGATGGGGTGCGGAAGAAAGTCAAGCAGCTCGTGCGAGATGGGTACAGTGCTGCTCAGGTTCTCTCTCAGGTACGGAGCCCATCCAGAGGTACTGTTCATGTGGAGCTCACGCCCCTTGCAGCTTCATGATCTGGTTATCCTTCACCCAAACTTGAATTCGAGGCAGAAATCTGTTTGTGCACTTATCTTTGCTGAAGCTGACAAGGCGCTTTGCGATGGTGCTGACGAGGAATTATGGATCTTGGAGGTTGGTACACGGACATGGAAGGTATTGGCCCCTGTGAAGAGCTAGAGGTCCCAATTGTGTATTTTTGCTGTACGCTTTAGCTTACTGTATAGCTATCGCATCGTCCCTTGCATGGAACAAGGCTACCCGAGTGCTTGAGACCATTACACGAAATTAATTACACGAAATCAGTCAATCGTCATCTCCTGTGCGCCCTCTGTCGGTTTATTCCCTTCATCCCCATTCTTTACTTGTTCCATCTCTCGGCTGATGCTCGTATACACGTTTGGATGCTCGACTGTCTCCCCTCGCAAACCCCCGCCCTGCTTCAGGCCGTGCGTGATCTCGAACACGCGCGTGCAGGCAACTTGAAAATGACTGCCCTTGACGAGCGACATCACGTCATTCACGTCCGTTGCCGACACGCGCATTACGGATTCAAGTGCGCTGCGAAGGGCAGGTTCTGAATAATGTTTGAACGGGCAGCCGTGGTTTTCTTCACTTCCTGGGGTTATTGTGATAATCGTGGCGCAACTATGGTCGGATTCATCAGCTCGACCGTGTATAGAGAGCAGAGACAACGAACCTTCGCGGGGTGTAGTTGTGTTGTCGACCGACGAGACCATAGGAGTGTTTGATATTGTAAACATATTCCTTGTCGAACTTGCCGTCTGAGGCCTTATAGTACCCTTGGAAGCCCTTTCTCCAAAAGGCTAGTGCTTCGTCGATTGGGAGACCAATAGCCTGCAGTGGCAAGTGAGATAGTCCCTTTTGGAGAAAACGCTGAAGAGAGACGAGCCTTCAGAAAAAGCCCGTATTGTAACCGTCCTTGGTGCTTGAGATGGTGGTCTTTCTGCAGGTTGAGGTGCATTGCCCGCATGCAAAGCGGGAAATGTTTGGAGAGGTAGTCCACTTGATCCGCACGGATAGTCTCTGAGCTCTCAAACTCGGTAGGTAGTTCGGATGGGACACCAGCAACGAATCCCTTTGATAAATGGTCGAGAATGGGTGAGAGCCGATCTTCGTCCAGTCGTGGGAGCGCCTTGGCAGTGGCCTAGATGAAATGAGAATACTGCACCGATATCACAGATATCAGCTTACTAGAAGGCCGTTTTCAAGGTTGCTTTGGAATTCTTGGATGATGAAGCTGGACTGTTCTCTGCTCGGAACGTAGGCCATGCCTCCCTTTAAAAACACACGGCGAGACTCAACAAGCCTCGGTACGCGTGTCCAATGGACTTTGTAGAATCGCTCTTGTGACAATGTCGGAACTTGGCCTGGGGGGGTGCAGGCGCCGAGTTCCTTCTCAAACTTAGCCTTCTCTTCGTTTGAGACCTGGAAGAAGGATGAGTATACCTTCAGTGGTCCCCTCAGTGAGAGAAATTACCTCGATCCAACCAAAGTCTCTCGACCCCAAAAACACCCCTCGCTCTTTGGTATCATCGCTTTCGTAGCGAATTTTGAAGAGGATAGATTCAAGATTGAGATATCGTCTTCTTACGTCCTCTGTGCCTCTGCAGAACGCAAGCCGGAGAACAAAGTGGCTAACATGATCTCGACGGCGTTCACCATCCAGATCGGCGCCTGCATGCGAGTTGGAACTGAGAGATAGGTACTTCTTGCACAAGTTTAATGTTGACTCCTTGACCTCATTCCAGGGGCGGTTGCGAGCTTGCGCGGATTCTATCTCCGCAAGGATGCGGAGACGCGCAAGGGCCCAGGTCTCAAACTGTTCGAGAGTGACATCAAAAAGGGGCGGTTTATCGTAGCTGCAGAGTATATATGAGAAAAGGACGCGACTTGGAGGTGGCCGACAGCGCGCACAAATTGAGTCTGTGTGGGTAACCTGGGCGGAAGTGGTTCTCTACCGTCGGAGGCGGAGGACGAGTTGATGGACCAGGTTCTGGACGACGATGAGCAGTGAAAGACGCCATCGCCCGTTGCGGCTGGCTGGTGGCTAGTGACGAGCAAGGAAGTTGTTGTTTATTTGTTTGGTCAACAGCGTGGAATCTCCGACTAATTCTTCCTCCCTTCCTTAAGCTCCTTCCTCCCTTCTCTCCCAAACCCGCGATCTCGATGGAAGTCGACTACCCACAAATGGAGGAGATCTCAACTACGCCCGCGCCCCCCCAAGCTGGTGAGGCACGATTTCTGTCTCGACGACACCCGGCGCGGTCCCTCACGCGTGATCCTCTGCAGCCAAGTCAGCGCCCAGTATGACCCACATAGCGGAGCTCAAGTATAGCAGGGTCATCTGGAAGCAGAAGCCCCTTGCCTGCGATAAATTATCAGAAACGTTACAAGGTCTAGTCATGTCTTCCACAGTCTCCCCAGCGTGCTGAGTACCCTTTTCTCGCAGAGATCATGGGCTTTCGGTCCATGATAGAAGGTCTCGATGCACCAATGGAAACATTTCCTGAATCCTATCATCCTGTCATCGCCAAACTGGTGCATGGAAGGTACTCACAGTGGTCCCTAGTCACACCACATGTTGGTAACTTTTTCATCTCCTCTAGTGACAAGACCATTGCGACCCTAGCAAAGAACGTTCAGCAAGAATTGCTCCCTCCCACCATTGACGAGTCGCAGGAAGACGACAAGGAACCCCCACCACCTGTTTTTCCTCTCGAAGTTGTTGAGAAAGCAATCCAGTCCGTGGCCACCAGGGTCAACTGGGGAATCGACAACGGCATCGCTGTATGCAGGCTGTTTCCACCTATCTGGCACCCGATTGCTTATAAATACCTAGGCTGTTTGTGTATGGAGATGGGAAGTTAATGACCGCTCGTGGCTTCCAAAGCAAATCCAAGACAAGGCAGAATTGCGATACCAAGAGCGCCTCGAGGTAAATTATCGCCTCTTATCTCTGCTACACTTCATGAGCTCAAAATACTCCCAAAGGCCAAGAAAGCATTGACGGCTAACTTTGCCGCAATGTCTGAGCGTGAACAAAATGCAATACTGAAAGGAAAAGCTAACAGGCGGACTAGACATACCGTAGATGGCGATGGCAAGGAGAACGTATGTTAGATCTCTCCTCGTCTCGCCGAATGCTCATTACAACCCTAGCAGGCTCCTGGCACTTCGGAGAAGCACAGGACTGGTCGATTGAAGAAGAGCGAATTAGCGGTAGGAAAGGTGTGTGCATTCTCTAGCCTTCACATGCGTCGAATAGAGGTTGTGTTACAGGACACGACTGAAGCCGAGAAGGAGAAGACGAAGAAAGTCGAGGCGTGGACGACCGGCAAGAGTGCGACGATGTTCAGTGCATGGCTTTCGAAACCCACTGTCAAACCATCTATATCGGAGCCCAAACCTACAAAAGTCCGGGCACCTACCATTTCCGACTTCGACAGCTCATTCCGACCCTTTGCTGTGAGGAAGAACATTGACCTCGCACCCAGTAATTACTTTAAGGAACGAGCTGAGACGAAGAGCGGGAAAGATATTATCGAACTGAACGATGATGGTGACCTTGTCAATACAAACGCGAGACCCAAAGGAAAGTCAATCACCCCATATCCCAAAGGTACCTCATCATTGTACCTTCCGGAACACAATCTTGACGTTCTTCAGATTCTCTTCTCCCTTTTGGTGGCCTCAGCACCTGCCCTTCGACATCCTACAGTCAACGTAACGGAAACTCTCGTGTCCGTTCCTCGTCCAAAAAAAGCGTCAAAGAGCTCATGTTCCGCATCACGGAAGCTGCTGAAGAAGGTGACTATACCACTACCTCGGATCTCGCCAAGCTCCTGGCCGACCGCAAGATGTTTCCCCTCCGGTTCATACATTTCTCGCACGAAAGCCGCCCCGAATACGTCGGGACATGGACTAAATCTTCCGCCAGTGTTGGCCCCCGTACTCCATTTGCCAAAGACACGGCGCTCGACTACGAAGCAGAGGGAATCGACGCCTATTTGGAGGAAGAGGAGAGCGAGGCGGATGACCTTGCAAGTTTGGATGAAGACGAGGGTATGGACGAAGATGGCGATTCCGAAGATGACTGGATCGTTTCGGACGATGTTGTGGAGCTCGTTGATGGGGCTGAGATGCAGGGATCGCCGCATCCCTCTCTCTCGTCACTGCCTGGTGTCGGCAAGCGTAAGGCGGAGTCTGATGAAAAGATAGGTGGGATGAAGAGGAGGAAAATCGTAACTGCGTTTGTGCCCGAAATTAAAGGCCCTATTTGGGAACCAACGATTGGGGAGTGCACCAGAGCATTTGAAAGATACCAGATCCGCTTGCTCAATGGTGAGTTTTGGCTATGCCGTGATACCCTTCTCTGTTAATCTTATGACTGTCAGATACCCCGTACCCAATTGACCCCTTCACTTTTATTCCGGAAATACGGCAACGCCACAAGCCGACCTCTTCCTCTGGGCAAACAAAGACTGCAGATGGTTTCGTTGTCCCCGCCCTCCCCGACCACATCAAATTAGGTGATTCGTCTACCACCGCAACTGGCACCGTCGCTGCCAAGAAGCGTGGATCGGGTACTTCCTCCCACCCAGTACCAAAGACCACCATCCCAGATTCGCTTCTTCCCGAGTTCATCACCATGGTGCATGGCTCCACGAGTAATCGCCCTGTGCTCGTCGATGAGGTTTATCAGGCTCTCAAAGACCGCGGCGTGAAGAAGAATGCAGTTGAAGCCAAGTTCAAGGAGATTGCTGTCAAGGAGAAGGGAACGAAGAAGTGGGTTGTCTCTGAGGAGGTACGCAAGAGCGTTGGGCTGGCGTTGGGAGCCAACCAGTAGAGCATGGACACGAAATATATAAACCAATACAACAAATTCTGCGTAGCGGAGATCACTACTTCGACTTACTCCGTCTACTCCGCCTTTTGCTCCGCCCCGACCCAAAATTCATTCGGCCAAGCCTTATTTTTTTCTTTTCTTTTTGGAATATTTTCCTCAGCCCACTCTAAATACAATACGAGTCGTTCTGAATCATTGGCCTTCTCAGTGATAGCCAACGAGATTTGACCGTCAACGAATTGAATGAAGCGACCAGGAAGAACCCCTCCGCCCACATTGTATCGCATCGATGTCGATGGATCCGACCCGCAGAAGGGCACATCCTCGTTGTCGCGCGCGGCCGATGACGGGGTCGACCGCGCATTTGGAAAGTGCATCGAAACCAGCTTCTGCACTCTTGCTCTCAACTCGTCGGTTGCCGTGAATTTGCTGGACCGCGCTCACGAGGAGCTTTTCTGTTAAGGAGACCTCTTTGAGTGCGGCTGAAATCGTTGGATCCTCGATAAGAGCTAGGAGTAGATGGTCTTGGGCGATGTATGAGTCCTGCTAATCATGATCAGGCCTTTGAGTATTCCTTTCTTTATGATGCATTGAAAGCGAAGGGGGGAGCAGTACACACCATTGTCTTTTGCAGGTTCTGTGCTTCCCTCAGCACACGATGAGTAGCCTGGCTAATGCTTATATCTTCAGGTGGAGGGTCCTGAGCGGGCAAGCGGACGAGCTTCTGGATGGCTCGGGTGACCACTGCAGGATCACCACCTACTTTGCTTATTGCGGAGGCGAACAATGATTGGCTCTGCCCGCCAGCAGCGAGCGCGCCGTTAGCGTCTCCGCTGGATGTCTCATTGAGCATGACGGATGCAAGATGCGGGGGATGGACTGTGGATAGAGAAAAGTCAATGTACTCTTTCAAAGAAACAACCCGAGATTTCGGCTTAGGTCCCTACCTTGTGCATTCGCATACTCCTTTGCGAGCTGGATCGCAGCGGCGAATGTCTGTTCAGTTTTCTCTGTGAGTTCGTATAGTAGTTCATTATCATAATGTCGTGGTGGTTTAGGTTTGGAGCGGGTCTGTGTGTATGTGGAATGGCCTCGATTGAGCTATCTTTCTGAGCTGTGGTCGTTGGTGGTTGCGAGGCTGCTGCGAGTCTGCGAGTAAGTAGTACAATGTCACGTGGCGTGACTGCGCTTTGAGGCTGGTCCACAATGACACGCTCGCTCCCGAATTGTTTTGGCTCTGGTGTCGTTGGTCCGTTGGTCCTACCCAGAAACGTCATATGGATAATATGGATAATACGGATAGCGAGGTCGCATTCTCTCTCTCTCGCACTCCGAATCCGAATCCAAAGCACGACCTTCCCTGTTAGCCCTCATCTCGTCGATCGCGCGGTCGACCACGCACCTACCCCCTCCTGATCTCTCCCGGTTCTCGAATCCCTGCATGCAAAACGAACAACTTTGGCGACTCAAGAACGAAACAATTAGCACTAGCACCGCATTGTGGTGCCAGACATTCACAGTTGAACCCAGTCACAAAGGCTTTCTTCGAGCTCGCCAGCCGGTTCGTATTCGCCACTGCCGTATCACACGGCGAGGTGACGGTTGATTTTGAAGGAACAAGACCAATGCGACCGGCTTCCTCGGCCGCAAAATAGTCTGCAAAGAGACAGACGAATATGCAACGGCCGACAGGGTTCATGTGACAATATCATATATAGTAAGCGGTCACATTCTGGATTTAGCAATGCAAACGGTTTTTCAGGAAGAATAGTTCCACCCCCGCCCCGGGGGTGGAGGCGATCGAAGAAATGTACAGAGAGGCCTTCGAAGACTTCAACCGTGCATTGAACGGCGAGTCTCTCCGCCTAGCCAAAGAGTCTGGTGAATCCCCATTGTCTCAATCTGCCGAAAGTTCGTTTTCGGCGGTTTCGTTTAGGACAACAGGTGTTACCTCAGTCCCAGCGCATGGAAGTGGCACGTCAGAATCCTTGTTACTCAAATGTCTGGTATGTCATTTGCTGTACTGTAAGGGCTACAAACCACTCTCGCAGCAGCCCCATCGCGCGCAACTGGCAATAAACACGGCGGTCAACACAAGGCCGGTCAGGAGCTTAAGAGTAGCTTATGCTCCATGCTTTGCGACGAGCAAGGTTGCAATACACCACCACCACTACATAGCTCGCTTACACCATGTCGCTTCTCACCACCAGGAAATTCAAACAAAGTAGCCCACCTCTCTTATCCCATTCAGTCACACTTACTAATGTCCTCTTATAGCGCAAAAGTCCCCGCGTCCTAAGGATCCACCAGGCAAGGTTCCCTGACCACTGTCTAAGAGTACTTCTCATTCGTCTGTGTTACCTAGAAGTTCCGATGACCCCCAAGAATGCCTGGGAACACTACAATGAAGGCGCGTTGTGCTTCATACGGCCACATCACGGCACATTATCTAATATCAGAACCAGAAACGGAGCTCATCGACTGCGAGCGCGGAAAAGAATGGCTTGAACACATGAATGGTATACTCATCCTCGTATGTCCTACCTCACTTTGCCGTCAGCCTGAGTTGATAGGTTGTCAGGCCGCATTGTTTGCAAGTTTCATCAGCGCTTTTATGATCGAACTCCTCCGTCGTGTCGAACCGGACCCCATGGATACCATACAGGACGTCCTCATCTACCAAACGCAAATGATGCGTAATTCGACCCTTGGGCCATATGTCCCGCGCGACTTCTCCCCTCCAGAACACATCGTCATCGTCAATGCACTCTTCTATGCCAGCCTCGGAGCGATGCTCTTGGCTGCGTTTATCGCCATGCTCATCAAAAGCTGGCTACGCCAATTCAACCGCCGCTTCGCGGGGATATCTCTCCCAGAACAACGAGCGAAGACGCGTGAATTCTGGTACCTCGGAATGAAGCGTTGGAGGCTCCCATGGATGGTCGAAATACTACCATATCTCGTCCACCTATCCCTTCTTCTATTTTACATTGGTCTTAACTTGTTTCTTTCTCACGTCAGTACGCCCTCGTTTCGTGTGACCACGGCCTTTTTTGGCATTGGGGTCCTCTATTATGCCGTGACGACGTCTATATCCGTGTTTTTTACCTCCTCGCCCTTCGGCTCTCCTCTTTCGCGTGCCCTCGCCAGGGGGTACCGAAATGCGCATTTTCTCTTCAGTCTAGTAGTGGAGAAGAACATGTTACTAGGCATAGATAAGATGCCAGCAACAGCACTGGGTCTTGTCCGCTGGTCTATCCTGACCATCCTTCGTACATCTCGCCCCTACCCACCGCAATTTTTTGAAAGGCCGATTGCAAATGTAACAGCCGACGAAGTACAGCTTTCCACGGTAGCATCGGTCCTGCGGAGAATTCATGACAATGCCCCGAATTCCCAGCACAGCCAAGAACTACATTGGTCTGTGTGGCAGCTTGCGGGTAGCACGACATTTAACGCTCCAACATTATTCAAACTGCCTTCTTGGATTCTTGAGAAAGCGAAAGATGAAATGTACTTCTCACGCCACCCTCCAGCCATGCTGGTCGCGTTGCTAGCGGTTTCGTTGCGTGGACCTGACCGATTGCAACTGTGGCGTATGACCACAGTACGAGCCCTGCTTCAACGGATGGAAATTTCCAATGTTCCTGGGGCTCAGGTTGTACTTGCGGCTTTTGACCACCTCAGCCGTGGCTGGAACAGCCGTAACACCGAAGATGTGAGACAAGCGGAGTCCAACCTCACAAACGTGATACGAACCATGGGACTGTCCACAGCAGAATTGTTGTGGCTTGTAAGCACACTGTCAGAGCGCCATTGCTTAGGGGAGGAACGAGAAAAGAAGCCATTCTTGATTGAGATATGTCTAACAATCCTTTCGAGTCGTGCCTTGAAAAGGGGCGACGACCGCTTCCATGACATGGAATTACTTGAAGCTGTGGTCACACTCGCCGCTATGTCATGCTCTCTACGTCCAGATCAGCTCCGTGGCCGCATTATCACTAACTGTCACGGACACCCATGGTTCCTTCAGAATGCTCAAAACCCTGCTCTATTTGCCAATTGGTTTGACGACACTCCTCCCGACTATCACAAGCACATCATCTCCCTGCTCTTCCTGGTTGCCTCTGTCTTCATACGTCGAGGTTCATATCCCTTAGCATTTCAATATCTCACTGTCATCACAGCAAAGGGTGATTTACCCCTCCATACCTCTGCCCTCATTGCCGTTGCCCCGGTTATTGAAGGTGATAGCCTTTTCGCCATCAGCAGGATGCTCTTGACGGCTGGGACACAAGAATTCGAACAAATAGACCGTCGTTCCACGATTCATGGAGCACACAATTTTCAAGGCGAATTGCTCGAAAACTATGACCGTCGCCTTGGAGCCAATGAGAACCCGGATCCAAACTTTTTGGCCATCGTGTTCATGCTTTCCAGACACGTACCTTCGTACGAAATAGAGGGATCAAGGAACTTGAATCTGGACTTGGAGAACCCGTGGTTGGGGCTGGTTGCAAGAGTGGTTGCCCGACTAGACATCCCTGATGGACCGGGTCTGCCAATGGGGCCATTTCATGATCACCGACTCCACAATATGATCGCAGCTCTGTCTCTTTTGCGATATACACAAGGAACGGTCACTCGCTTCACGGAGCTCCTCCTAGAGTCATTCCTCGAATCGCGAGAACTCTCCATCTCATCCGTAGCGCTGGAGTATTACTTGAAGACCGCGATATCTCACCTTGAACCCCCGGCAATATCTCATCCTGACTCCTCGGGACCATCTCTTCTTGACCCCCCGAGACCACCTCATGCTGGCCCCCCAACACCTCGCCTCTCCATGGCGGTATCTGCTGCGTTCAACCCCATATTGGCGGACCATCCATTATGGATGGGATGGGAAATGCTGCGTATATTTGTGGATGGGTCCGAAATACTTTCAGTCGAATGGCGACGATCTTTCGCTGTCGGCTTCTTCACATTATCGCGCCGACCGCTGCTAAAACCACGGGGGGACACGGAGTTAGTGACATGGGAGAGTGAGCTTAAGCAGATTCTGACATGGGAATATTTCCACGAAGAGGAACAAAACCGAGAACGGACAGATTCGGTGTTCAGCGGGATGGACTGGATGGCGATGGCATGGTCACTCCATTTATCACGGCATTCCGGGAGAAAGGGAAAAGTAAAATCGCGGAATTTGGGCGGACCTGTGGTTAATGAGGAATTTGTGCTCCGAGCACTTTGCAAGCTTCTTGATGCAGCTCCGTCCTATCAACTCATTCCAATCATCCCTAAGCTTTGCGAGTTTCTCCAGTGGTTTGATGATCCAGGGTTCCCTGAATACCGTCGCACGATCGCTACACGGATAAGGGAAGCGGTTCGTATACATGAGAAGTTCCATTGTATGTGGTATATATAGGCCACCTCAGAACTTTTTCGTAAAATTGGGTACAATAAACTTACTTTGTGGTCTCAAGTCTGACATGAATATCGATCCTGGAATCACAATCAATGGTTAACAACGCCACATCCGCGTCTGCCACTGGTACAAGCCCGCAGCTCTACAACACAAGGCAGCGTAGCAGAAAATTCTGTATACAGACCGGAAGGAACCGTCAAGGGACGTACTCGTTTCGAAGACGTGAAGGCTAAGGGAGGAAGTAGGCACTAATAGGGTTAGATAATAGAGGACCTTTGAGCTGTCTCACGACGGTCACCCCTTACATGCACGTCATCGAAGGCTCTAAAGAGAAGATCCATAACCCTCACAGTCCGAAAAGTGAATGAATAGATTCAAGACCGTATGGTGACGTCACCGAAACCAGGCGGTCATTGTTTTACCGAAAAACTCGACAGTTGCCATACGCCGACCTGAGCCACGCTGGTCCTCATAGCTACCAGACATGAAACTTTTGAGGACGGGTGTCAGCCTGAACTCCAAAGGCCTCGCGCGTTTGTAAGCGGCCTGGCTCATCAATGGGCGGGCAGCACTATCACATTGACAGTGATTGCTCTCGTTGCGATAGAGGACCCGCTCCAAACGGTGTGCAGATACTACTCTACCAGGTGCCTAAGAGGACGAACCGTTCCCGAAACTGCCCAATAAACGCGAGAGTACTGGTCAGTCTGCTGTTTGCTTCAAGCATCTCAGTGCACTAAATATCGTCGCTCGTACGTCAGATTGTGTGCAGACCCAACAGTGTGTTTGACTTCCTGCGCAGCGAACTGGGCGTTCCACGATGTGCTCCTGATCTCCTCGATTTGATTCATGAGCATCACTTGGTTACGTTATGTACTGATTCGAAACCCACTCATAATCTCCAGTGGGTACCCTCATGTCCACAAGCATGCGCCGGGCACTACCGTCCACTGGTGTATAGGACGTAACAGGCAGAGCATTCAACCCACACCCACCTTGTGTGATTGTCTGATCCCTATCCTGCTCCCTTTGAAATTACTACCTACAGGAATTACTCCCTTTTCGATAATGGACACCAGATATGCTCTGATCACGGTCTTCAACCTTGGTTCAAGGACGGGTGCCAACAACCGTGTAAAACTTTGAAAGGGATTCTGTTCTGCAACCGCGACGAACCCAAACTTTATGATACACATAGTTACCCTCCAACGGTACTCTAGTGACCCCTAGTTATGCGGGGTTGTCACTTGCAAGGCGAACGAAAGTGAATGACCCGAACCCGATTGGGTCCAGCCTCAGCAACGAAAAGACTACGAAAGGTGTATGCCACTCATGACGAAAAGCTGAATTGCGATGGGATCGGAGGTATGCGCTTTCTGCAGTTCACGTTGGGTCGGTCAAGGCCCCGTTTCACTTTATTCGGACTAAGGTGAGCGAACTGGCATTTCAGGCAGTCTCCATCATGTTAAATGTGGTTGCATTTGGATGGGGACCTACCCACGCAGTGTACTTGCGACCAGTACGAAGAGGAGAGCGCTGATCCGTGCGAATTATCATGGACCCCACACCCCGCGTGTGGCTCCGGACCGTAACAATCCCTCTTCATTTGCGCCGGCAATGATGGACCTGCTCCTTTCCGGCTAGATCAACACGGAGTTGCTGACCCTACAACTCTTCCACTGCTCAGGGTTGCTCGTGAACCTGGCGTTGTTGATTTTATGGACGACTGTTACACCTCCTCATCATCTCTGGTCCGCTTCTAGTAGCAACGGATCTTGGTGCCAGTGGCCGACTTATTTTTCCTTACAACAGTTTATATTTCCTCACCGTAACGGTATTGGCAGGCTCTCGATTAGATCATGATGTGTAGGAATAATTGAAGGCTCAAATTCAACAGGGATTCTACACGTCCTCACAAATGGGAATGCTCTTATCATACCCGAGTATGTAGCAGCAGTGGCTCCGAGATGTATTCTACCCAACGAGGAGTGGGGTATTCAACTCACGTGTGATGTAAGCAATTGCAGACACAGGAATCCACTCTCTGTGATTCTGCCTTCTGAAACTATGTGGGACTATACTTTAGTGGGTTGTCATTCTGATCACCTTGCTCTGGTGTGTCCCTCGTTTTGTGGTACCCTCATCAGTCTGATTAATGCTTAGGTCCTGCATTCATGCTTCATGCTGCCTTCTTAGGGACAAGAAGACAGTTCGAGATATGGGGTGGGAATCGGAAGCCCAGGAGACGCGCAGCCTTATCCACAATCGCAGATGCAATCGCCTGACTCTTGAAACCCTTCCCTTGTTATTTCTAATAGTGACAGCCATAGCCGGATAAGAGCGTGCCCCTCCATGAGATATTATGCGAACCTTAGGACGCGACGCGTCGAAGATACGCAAGCTGTTGATATACACCATCGGCTAGCCAGCTATCACGCCAGCGTGAGTGCCGTGATGGAGCCTGGCGATTTCCGACAGGCAGATTTGGCGCTTGTCTGCGGTTTGAATGCCCCTTCATCTGCTTGGAACACGGGGATCGATCGGAAGCCGCCCTTTAAGAGTGGCCCTCTTTCTAAATCCGCCTCTTGTTCGTTTCCCAGTCCAACAACTGACTAGAATGGCCTCTACTCGCCAGGCGCCGACGCCATGGACGCCAAACGCGTACCCCAAAGCTCGACGGGGCGATCATGTCGACGTATACAAGAGTAAAAAACATGGAGACGTCCGTGTCCACGACCCGTATCAGTGGTTGGAAGGAAATAGCGAGGAAACGACGGCCTGGGTTGAAGGTGTGCTGCCCGCTACGCTAATTAAAAGCGCGACTGATGGCATTACTGTTCTTATGCGATATAAAAGCACAAGCTGCTTTCACTCAGGAGTATCTTCAAAAGAATCCTGAGCTCGAGAGGCTGAAAAAGGAGATGTTCAAGAATATTGATTACCCAAAGGCGCGTCTATATAATAACACAATCTCCAGCGAACTTACTTTGCGTTTCCTATTAGTTCTCAGCGCCTAGTCTCAAAGGTGACAAGAGGTGATTAAAAATCCCTAAGTTGCCACTACCTCCTCACATCAATGTAGATGGTACTGGTATTACAACGCAGGTCTTCAAGCTCAGAGTGTGCTCTATCGTTCTATCACTGAAGAACTCCCGGATTTCTCGCAAGGCCAGGATGGGCCAGGCGGGGAGATCTTTTTCGACGTAAGCCGCTGAGGGACCCATGGTCTGGCCCATACTAAGCCCTCATATGTAGCCGAACATACTCACTGATGATGGTACTGCCGCAATCGCAACTTCTGCCTTCTCCAAAAACGGCCAATACTACGCATACGGCATCTCGCTTTCTGGAAGCGACTTTTTTACGATATATGTGCGGAAGACATCAGTCCCTTTCGCCCCAGTAGACGGGAAGCGACCTCTGAAGGACGAAGGGCAGTTGGAGGATGTGATTCGATATGCCAAGTTCTCAAGCATTATTTGGACCTATGACAACGCTGGATTCTTCTACCAGGCAAGTGAATCTGGTCCACATTTGGCCAAAACCAACCACCTATGACAGCGCTTCCCTGCTCGTGCTGCTCATGGGGAAGTCGGCAGCGATGCTGCAGGAACAGAGATAGATAAGGATCTCAACGCAATGCTCTACTATCATAGAATTGGCACTCCTCAGTGTATGTCCACCAGTTCTTCCTTATCGATTCTGACTGGTTAGGGTTGTTCTCCAGCGGAAGACGTGCTTGTCATGAAAGACGAAGCGAATCCAACATGGATGTGGGGCGCATCGGTGTCAGATCCGGACGGTCGCTATCTAACCTTGAACATCTCGCGGGACACCGCCCGCAAAAGTCTCTTTTGGATTGCGGATCTACAGATCAATGAGATCGGTCCCAACATGAAGTGGCTGAAACTAGTAGACAAATGGGAGGCTGACTACAATATGTGAGTATGGTGCCTTTCCTTCCAGCTTTCGGGAACAACGAAACATTCGCAGGATTGGCAACGATGGAACATTGCTTTATATCCAGACTAATGCCTCGGCTGATAAGGAAAAGGTAGTTACTATCGACATTGCAAACGAAGACAGCGCTGTCTTCAAAGATCTCATTCCTGAGGATAAGGAGGCGAAGTTGAACGACGCGACGATCATCCAGGACAAGATTGTGACCGTATACTCGCGTAACGTGTGTCTCGTTTGACTCACCTACTGTGCGGCATTGGTCATAGATGGCGTTCTAGGTCATGGATGAAGTCTACATCTACAACAAAGACGGCAGACGTGAGAAGCGACTGGCAGAAGATTTCGTCGGCTCGATCAGTGTCTACGGCAAGGCGGACGAGTCTTGGTTCTTCATTTCGATGACCGGGTTCACAACCCCTGGTATCGTCGTTAAGTACGACTTTACAACTCCTGAAGAGGACCAGCGATGGAAGGTCTACCGCACAACAAAGGTCAAGGGTTTAAATCCAAATGATTTCATCGCGGAGCAGGTAAGCTCTCTTGTTCCGGTACTGTCTTAAAAGCTCACTTGAGGCTAGGTCTGGTATCAAAGCAAGGATAACACCAAAATCCCAATGTTCATTGTTCGAGACAAATCTGTCAAGCAAGATGGGACTGCACCTGTGATTCAATACGGTCTGTACTTTAAATACAAAGTCCTCCAAGTTCCCTGAAACCACTTCACAGGATACGGTGGCTTCAGCATCCCTATCACGCCGTCGTTTTCGCCTGCAATTTTGACATTTATCAAAGCTTACGGCGCAATCTTCGCTATTGCCAATATTCGAGGCGGTGGTGAATTTGGTGAGGAGTGGCATGAAGCAGGAATAAGAGACAAGAAGGTCAACGTCTTTGACGATTTTATTGCTGCATCGTAGGTTTCAAGACATCTTCTTCGGATCCTTTCACTGAACCTATGAACTCGAAAGGCAATATCTTACCCGAGAAAAATGGGCCGCACCCGGAAAGGTACATGAACGCACCTCTACCACTTCATGAGGACTAAAATCGTTTAGATTGCTATCAATGGAGCGTCTAATGGCGGTCTGCTCATCGCCGCGTGTTTGAACCGAGCGCCAGCGGGCACATTCGGTGCCGGCGTGGCCGAGGTGGGAGTATTAGATATGCTAAAGGTATACTAGTCATATCCCAGAATAACGAAACGCTGAATTCACCTCTTCAACAGTTCGCCGACTTCACCATTGGTAGCTCTCCGTTTGTGACCGTCATGGCCTGAACCACTGACCAACCCGAAACAGGGAAGGCCTGGACCTCGGACTATGGCGACCCTCACGATGCTACCGACTTCGATTTCATTTACCCGATCTCACCCTTGCATAATGTTCCGGACCAAGGATTCCCGCCAACCATTTTGCTAACGGCCGATCGTAAGGACTCAGCCACTCCTATGAGTATCAAGCTTAATGTTTCGGATTAGATGACGATCGCGTCGTGCCATTACACTCTTTCAAACACGCAGCCACCTTACAGCACAAACATGCCAGTAACCCCCATCCACTCCTCTTGCGCGTAGATTTGAAAGTATGGAATATTTTACCCGATTAACATTCCAGTTTTCATTCATATTTTCTTAGGCTGGTCATGGTGCAGGCAAATCGACAGAAAAGAGGTATGCCCCAGAGTCGTCGTGCACGCTTCAGGTCTGATGGAAATGCGCAGGGTGATCGAAGCGGCGGAGAAGTGGGGGTTCGTTGTTCAATCACTTGGCCTCAAGTGGCGGGAAGACTTGCTCCCTTCGTCGGACAAATGACCAAGGGACCAACTCCGCATTTCTCATGAAGCATTTCTGACCAGCGACTATTACTAATTTTGGATGAGCACACAAATATTCCGTTATGTGCATCATCAGCGACCCTCATCTTTTAGAGCTAAACTGCAAAGGGATAATTCAATTTTAGTGTAAAGACTTCGTCTCTAAACCGAGTCAACAATTTCAGGGAATGAACATCCCACCCCACTCGAGCACCCGGAAAAGAGTGGGGTCTAGCGCCCCCTGCAGGGATATCCCCACAATGGCTTGCCAAAACTCTACTGGCTCTGAAGCACGGAGAGAAGCACCTTTCCAGACCTCATGCTGCGCCTCTTCGTTGTTGAGTCCACGAGCCACCATGAAAATACGGGTCACGACGTCTGGCTTCGGCGTGACCACCATTGGTGCTGCAGCCTCGAATGAGATTTGAGGGACAAATCGAAGGGCAATATGTGAATGTTTCGTGATGAAAGGAAGCCAGTAACTGTGGGTTCGTTGTGTAATCCACGAAAAATCTCGTGGCAGGAAGCACTCACGTGATGAAAGAGGTTCTTGCTTCTGTATGGAGTCCTAAGGCGGTCAATGTGTCATCAAGGTAGAAGGCTATTTTCTGAGCTGGCAGCAGGACGCTTTCAGATGGTAAAACGTCGGCTGTTCCGGGTTCAAAGATTGGAGGAGCAGTTGGAGGAGCAGGAGAGGTTGCTCGAGAGGTGGGTGGGGTCTTCAGATGCTCCACAAACATAGGAGAAGTCCTAGGAGCCACTCATCAATTGGCGAGAATATTACGAATGGTCAATACACGTACTCGGCCTCCCAGAATAGGTAGGCGATATCTTTCCCGGAGAGTTTGTCTTTGAGAAGTCCGGATGGATCGGCACGAACCTCCCACCGAATGGACTCGCGGACGTGTCCATCAGCCAGTTTGCGTCTCTGAGTTGTTACGGGCGGATAGACCGCGGAGAATATCCAGGCGGGACTGAGGCTGAGTTCAACACGGATATCCGCAGGGGCCGGTGGATACAAGTAAATAACTGGCTTTCTCAGCTTGAGAACCATGTAGAGCAGCGAGCCGTCCGTAATTCCAAGCTCGGCTACTGTTAGTCCAGTTGCTGTAATATCCCGTCCAGAGTATATTAATCTGATTTGAGACACGCCGATTGTATTCGATATCTCCTCGCATACCTTCGCTATTGAGTCCGATCTACAGACATTGAAGGATTGGGCAGATCCGGCTAGCGTTTTGGCCATGATCTTTACAGTCTCAGTTCCCTGCGGCGACTGCGGGACCATCTGTATGTCGTTCGAGCGCGGAGGATTCGCGGTACCTGTAGCGACCGTGAGTATCATATCCCTATGAGGAACATGTCCAGGTTTACCAATGAGACGCTGTGGAACACTCCCTCTTTCGTTATCATGGACGAGGTTCACCCACACGACTTGCAATTTGTGCACCATGGTCTCCCAAGCCGCGGGTGCGATCTCGTAGCGTTCCTCGTTTTCAGTAACCGTGGTTTCAAAAGCGATTTCCTCTGAGATATTGAAATGAAGTTTCGCGGCATCTACAGCAGCCTAATACGTTTGTGAGTGATCCTAGCCTTAGTGCCTTAATAGACGGTTTTACCTGGTAGGCGGTTACGCGAGGTAGGACCACCCTCCGCTCTCCATAGCAATGCACGAGAAGTCCCTTATCCAAGGGGGTAGACGTTAGGTCGATGGGTCCTTCGGTGGCTTGTTCCATCAGCGAGCAAGCCGACGGTACGGACCAAGTGTTATTGACACGGAATTGTGGCTTAACTCTCAAGGATGAGGCTATATTTGTGCTTAATGAGAACACCAAGGAATCGATTGATAAATCTGTGTTAGGATTGGGGATTCTTTGTGTCTATGTAAGTCGCATGTCGGTGCAGCTGTGGATTTTGTAGTGGAGAGTTGGACCTCTGGATCGTGTGCAGTGAACCTTCTGCACGTGTGTTTCCAGTGCGGAATATCGAGCTCTGCACTTGACATTTGAAAGATGAAATACAGGTGTAGGTGGTACAGGAACGATTGCTGGGAACAACCCGTCAAACTTAGAGGATTTCGTGCAGGAGATTAGGAGTTCCAAGATTAGGGCCTTTTTGGGATCCGATGTTATCTTGTTGCAAGCGTTATCAGCATTAGTTGGCGTGACCACTTCGCGAGCCATGCGGGTCCAAAGAAGAAACCCCAAAGAAGTTGTTTCAATTTTGGGGGTTATTCTTCTTGGTGCCTAGGGGCAATATAACAGGATAAAAAATTGGTAACTCCTCCAGGCCTCTGGATGAAGATACACCCTTTTTGACTGAGTGTAGTGTAGTTACCTTCCAAGAACGGCCATTCTAGTATGATTACATTTGGTGGATATTCCCCTCTATGTTGCCTAAAGCCATTTTAGCTCTCCGGTAACACCCCTGTTAGTAGATTAAAGCCCGAAAGGCTGACGGTACATAATCGCATCCATGTCGATGACTTATATATGCTTACATTCTCCAGGTGCCGCTGAGACATAAATGTCAGCGATATGAATCACTTTTCCTCAACAGAGCTGCCTAGGATGTGAGAAGTTGTAATTGTACTAGCCCTGCACTCTCGCCTATGCCCTGGACTGTATTCCAGTCGCAGAATGCGAACTTCGCACCCCTTCATGGCAAGCCCTATAGACATACACAACCTGGTTTTCTTGAATAAACTGAACTTACAGTCTGATAACAGTTGAAACACAAAGTTACAGTTAAGGATCTTCCGCATGGAAGGTCTGAATTCTTCTTTCCTCACGGAAACCATTCATGGTCTGGTGGAACCACAGAAAATATGAGAATTTAACTCCATTCTGCCTTTCCTGAGGAGCTGGAGCGAAATGGGAACAACATCGACCCGAGGCTTTCTGATCCACTGAGACTAGAATCCGGGTGATAGGGGATATTGGGAGACCTCCAGGAATGGACAGGGCTTGCATCAAGTATCGAGAAGCACAAGGATTTTCGTTGGTTATATTGGGATTATTCTCTCTGCCACGGTCAACCCAATGTCTACTCGCCTGGTAGGATGGCGATTCTAAAAGCTGTCGCATTTCCAGTGGACCGATGTTTGTCATGAATTGCTTGAGATATTTTGTTGTTGGCTCAGCAGGTGGTGAATGTGGTGCTATTGGGACTAAGGACTGGTTGTTCTATATCAGACCTAGGGGAACTGGCGAGGGGATGAAGTCTCAGCTGTTGACAGTCCGGATGCGAAGGTACTGAGGTGAATCTTCCTAATAAGCGAATATTTGTGCCGTAGACAATGGCCCAATGTCGCTGTTGCCCGTGTATACGCTCTTCGCTCCTCAGTGGCGTCCAATCTCGTAACTTGTCATAAAAACGCCAGAACCCACTATATATCTGTGTTCTATCAATCGAGGAGTGGATATTCGTTGTAATCACTGTGTGCCCTTCAGTGCTGTCGCGGGCTCTGGGCCAGATCCCTACGTGTGGGACCAACCCGCTTCGTAAATGGGAGTGTTCCCACGTATCTGATATCGCTGATTTGGTGGTCCGCGTCAGTGATCCCCGCCATTATGACCGTGAGTGGCAAACCCGGTCCGCACGTCCACGAATTGTCATATATGTGGCAGACACATTGAGGACGACGATTGTTAGATGTACTCGAATATGATCGAGCCTTCTTCTTTCATCCAGGAGTTGGCTTCTGGTCGAAAAGCAATCAAATCTAAGTTCGTCCGTGCCTTGATGGCTGGGAAATCGTTGTCGTCGCCTGCGGCCATTTACACAGCACTTGGGTGTTCTTATGGAGCCCTCACACAATGTTCAAGCTTAGATATGGATTTGCGAGGGCCAAGCGGACGCCAACAGGCTATCCACAGCGCTTGCTCGATGAGGGACGCATCAATGATTTGCTCTTGGTCATCTTTGGTATCTTGAGTATATCTTTGATCACTTTTCCCACTCAACGCCTCGGTGTGGAAGCAACGGGGCAACCAAGATTTGTGTTTTCAGTATGATACGTTCTACCGAGGCTACCGACGTGTGTGTGCTGACTATGATATGCTTGACCAGGCTATGAATGACTCGTTTGACTATGCCACAACAGATTGAGGATGACTTGCGCGAAGATGGAAGGGTGACTATGATACACTTTTGCACGCGACTTCCTGGCTCGTCAGTAACAGATGACGCCTAACACGACTGCCGACATACAGAACTCGATTATATGATGGTTAACTTGTGATGCAGGATGTGCTTGAAGTTCTCGACACCGAGCGTGTTGGAATTCTGGCGGTTCGGAGCGATCTCGTCAACCCATCGGATCTCTCTGCGCAGTCTCTCTTCGATTCCTATACTCGATAGTGAGTCTCATACCATGCGATGTGAAGAGAGTACTGACCAGTGGCCAGGAATGCTTGGACGATCCTCGCGTGGCTCTCCAGGAGCTTCACGTCGAGGGAACAGTCATCACACTCCAATAGCGTCTCCACTGGGACTCCGCCGGTGCGCCAATCATATTCAGTCGAGGCCTGTAGCGCCTCCTGGACGATACCGATGGTCCCTATGGCATATAGCTGCTCGTTGGTAAGTGAACCATTCTATACTCGTCTGAAATGATACTCACCCTCCCTTCAAAGGGCTTGAAGACGAGGTGGCCGATGTCGACGCGTGCCATCCAGCTCTCGCTGAGCATAAGCGCGTTACAGATCGACTGGACGTTAGTTGGTATTAAGTGTTCGTCGTATTCACCATCAAAGAATACGTGGGCGAGTATGCGGAAGCGGTCCTGGATCCAACTCGATCAGTGGTTGTCGCGACGCCCTCGACCTGGGTTGCTCACGAAGCGGCCCCTGTCCTGGGACGTAGGGATAATCTCGGTGCACACGAGGTTCTCTGTGGCCCCAGACAAGGCGCAGAAAGGACCATCTCGCTCGAGGACCTGGGACAATAGGACAACTCAATAACGACACGACGACAAGGGCGAACGGGGGCGGACCAGATATTGCAAGTCTTCGTACGCCTGCCATTCAGAAGCGAGTCCTGCGCGGATCTCCTCGTCAAACTGGGCAGTTCCGCTGTAAAAGTTGCGCGACCACTCCCGCTTGCGGAGCATGTTTTGGCGTTTTCCGATCGCTATACGGCATGGGGAAGACTCAGCAATGCGAATGAGGTCTCTCACGGGTTTTTTTACTGACGGACGAGGAGGAGGTCAGCTAGCCAGTCGCCTGCTTCTGCATTCAGCGCCGCGGCCTGGAAAGCTTGGTAGTCGTGGGCTTGCGGTTGGAGGTGACGACCGCATCCGCATGGGCAGATGGTGTCTCCACCTGCAGTGGTCTCTGCGACGCGCTGCTGGACGCGCGTGAGGACAAAGTCGGCGAGGACGGTCGGATTATTGCATTCGTTGAGGACAGCACTGATAACGTCGCGGGTAAGGTCGCTTGTGAGAGGGTTCTGGAGGAGGATTTGGACTTGGGAGATTGAGGCAGACATTTTGGTTGGAAAATCGTTTCGGGGAGACGGGTGCGAGGCTATTTGGGCCAAGGCGACTTGCAGTTGAGGATGGGCTTGGGGTCACGCATGTTGAGGCACACTGGATCACACTAGGATTATTCGAATATATTTCTATCTAGGTGCTCAGGCGGTGGGAAGGGTGGCGAGGATGGTGGGGGGACAAGCGGTCTGGCAGCTTTGGCTCGCTGTTGGCTGTCGGCTGGGCTATGCAGTGCACGTCTGACACGTCAGGTCCTAGACTCCGACGGCTTAAGCGTAGCACTTTTGCCACCCTAAAGCCGTTGTCAAAGCGCGCTCATCCGGCGTGTCTCCGCCGCATCGCCAGCCACCCATCAACCAAGGCGAGCGGACAATACCAATACCTTTCAGAATATTCACCAAATTACAGCACAAGTGACACTATCGGATATATTTGAAAGCTGGCGTTTGGACTACCCATACATACTCCCGTATCACACCCAATGGTAAGGTCGGTGGATCGCTGTTTGATCGAACCAAAAGTCAGCTTTGAAAGGTCGAAGAGTATCGTAAGAACTAGCCAGGGCTAGGGACAGCTACGTCTTCATAATATGGCCGTTGCCCCGTCGATCATATGACCTGCTCCCATGACTGGCTACTCCTCTGTATTTATTAATCAAATACCATATTTTGTCGTTGCACTGCACAAATAGAGGGCCTCCGATCGATCGTCGGAGCAGGCACGAGTTTGACCAGGAGATCGTGAACGATTTCCCTACAGCCCGAAGGTCTTCTAGGACAGATACAACATCCCAAGTCCCTGGTTCACCTTCACATTCTTACAAGCATCGCTTCCAACTCAACACCATTGGGGTTCATGCCTCCCCACTGTGCCAACGTTCGACTTGGAATGTGGTCCCTGTCCTAGTGTAAAAACCTTTTTGGCTCCTATCACACACAATACCATTCACCACCTCATGAAATTGTGCACCGCTCTGAGTCGATTAGCTGCCTCAGTGGTAATTAAGCTGTGAAGGCAGGATCGGCGACCATGTCGGACCTCAATCAAGCACAAGGTGCACCTAATTATTGCAACCTTTCGAGTGCTCATCAAGAGCGAGAAGAGCTCATGACCCAGCGGTCGTGTTCGAACGGGTGAATCGATTTATTCATACCAGCCACACCACTTAAACCTCCGCCAAAGTCCTCAATAAATTTATTACCGAGATAGGGTCATTTGTTGAATAACTCCCGACTTGGTGACCTATTGACCTTTCTGCCGGCGGGACTAGGCCGAGGAACTGCACTTCCCTGGTCCTTCAGTCACCTGAATCATCGAGAATCTCCAGTGTGGGAACTCGTCTGTGAGGTTCGAGGATATTTGCTTGCGACCTTCCATTAAGTAAGGTGCCTTGACAATCGAAGACTAGATATTTGTGAGCTCAGACGGGGTGATGCTATATGTGCTCAGGATGCGTCTCTACATCACAATGTGTGCAAGCTCCTTCTGAGAAGTGAACATCCTTGCTGACCCCTTTCGTTATTTCAGGGTGCGGTGATTTAGAGGTAGGGTGAACGGTTACATCTTACCGTCCTCTTGCACTCTCTCATCAACTGATTATACAACGATATCTTCTCTGTCTCTAATCTTACAACTGATACTGCAATATTGTTAGAGAGCGGTTTTGATGGGATTGACTGTGTCTAAGCGAGTCTCATAGCGACGATCCGCCTTGATTACTAAATTCATCATGGGTTGGAGCGATAACGATACTGCGAGGACGACCTGAACCAAGACCGGCTCTCTTCGAAGACCAAGCTCCCTATCAATGGTGGATCCACGACTGCCTAATTGTTGTAATTGTTGTTTGTACTGCCGTGTTTTAGGGATACCGTGCCCCTGTTTGGTGAGAAGGACTAAAATGGTGGATGGTGGGCAAACGTGACCACATCTTGACCATTTGCCATGTCCATGTTTGCACGAGATCCGCGAGCAGGAATCTTCCTAGGAGGCGATCGAGTATCTGGTCAGGAAATAAGAGATCAAAATGGTGCGCAAACCCCACGGACCAGATGGACGCGTCGTCTGATCGGAGTCAACTTTTGTGCGACTTAGTCACGGCGGCTCTTTCCGTTGCAAACATCGTCAAAAGCTCGCTAGGACCTCTAGGTCTCGACAAGATGTTGGTCGACAACATCGGGGTACGTGAGCGCTGCGGCGTCGTCTATTTTCCTCTTAGAAGCTTTCAGTCTCAAACACGACCTGGTTTTCACCGTAAAATAGGAAGTAACAATATCTAATGACGGTGCAACGATCCTTGGACTTCTGCAAGTGGAACATCCAGCCGGGCGAATCTTCGTTGAGCTCGCACAAAAGCAGGACAAGGAGGTTGGCGATGGCACGACATCCGTGGTCATCATCGCTGCAGAATTACTAAGGAGGGCAAACGAACTCGTCAAGATGAAGATGCATCCGACGACGATCATAACTGGCTACCGCCTTGCATGCCGAGAGGCTTGCAGGTTTATGGTGGATCAACTGAGCCACAAAGTTGATACGATCGGGAAGGATGCTTTGATCAATGCTGCCAAGACTAGCATGAGCAGCAAAATTCTGGGGAGGTGAGTGTGCGATCCGTTATGTCCCCGATCCGTGGCTTTAATATTTTTGCACAGCGACGACGATTTCTTTGCACCCATGGCTGTTGATGCTATGCTCGCGGTGAAGACCATAAACCCTCGAGGCGACATCAAATACCCTGTCAAGGCGGTCAATGTCCTGAAGGCGCACGGCAAGAGTGCTCGCGAATCGATATTCGTAAAAGGTTATGCACTAAATTGTACAGTTGCTAGTCAAGGTGAAGTTTTCACGATTGTTTCGGCGTGCTCTCTTACTGATGGACTATTGCTTAGCTATGAAAACACGAATACTCAACGCAAAGATTGCCTGCCTCGATATCGATCTACGAAAGGCAAGAATGCAGCTTGGCGTACAAATTATAGCTGAGGATCCCGAAGAATTGGAGCGCATCCGAAATCGGTACCGTGTTCCGGACAGGCTCAGCGGCTGAAAGCCAATTAACCTCGGCCATTCTTCGCAGGGAATCGGAGATCACTCTGGAACGTGTGCGAAAGATTCTTGGTGCAGGCGCTAATGTCGTCTTCACCACAAAGGGCATCGACGACCTCTGCCTGAAAGAATTCGTCGAAGCCGGCGCAATGGCCGTCCGACGGTGTCGCAAAGAAGACCTCAAACGCATCGCCAAAGCCACCGGCGCTCAACTTCTCTCTACGCTCGCAAACTTGGAGGGAGAAGAAACCTTTGAAGTCGCATACCTCGGGTCGGCGGAGGAAGTCGTGCAAGAACGCATCTCGGATGACGAGCTCATCCTCGTCAAGGGCACCAAAGTTGTCAGCTCCTCTAGCATCATCTTGCGTGGCGCCAATGACTACATGTTAGACGAAATGGAGCGGGCGTTGCACGATTCCCTTTCTATCATCAAACGGACGTTGGAGAGCGGGTCTGTTGTGCCTGGCGGGGGTGCAGTGGAGACTGCATTGAACGTCTACCTCGAAGGTTTCGCGAAATCTTTGGTACGTAACCTCCGACCTCATTTGTCTTACTCCGTGTTCTCATGTTACACCTCCGCCTCACATGATTGACATTACGCTTAACCAATTGTGCCATTTATTCAAATAATATGCGCTTCACCCTATGCGCCGTCCACCCGCAATCGCACCACGGGACGCGGGCACGTCCCTTTATCCACCTCAACGTATTCCATATTCCATTCCACAAACAAAAAAACAGGCGTCACGCGAACAACTCGCCATTGCAGAGTTCGCAGACGCACTCCTCGTAATCCCCAAAACGCTCGCGGTAAACGCGGCAAAGGACAGCACGGAGCTGGTCGGCACGCTCCGGGCGGCGCACGCAGCGGCCCAATCAGCGCCCAAGGACGACGGGAAGAAGAAGTACATGCGGTACGGTTTGGACCTGCTCAATGGCCAGATCAGGGACAACGTCGCGGCGGGCGTGTTGGAGCCGACGATGAGCAAAGTCAAGAGTTTGAAGAGCGCATTTGAAGCTGCCGTATCGCTGTTGCGTATTGATGACGCAATTGCTTGTGCACCTGGTGAGTAGTGGGGTCATTCCCTCTTTCTCGTCCTTTTTTTTCTTTTTTCTTTAAATCTCCTGGCGTGGGAATGGGTTACTGATCCGCTTGCTGCGGCTCCTTCCTCCCACAGAGCCTAAGCCCGAACGGGACGAGCACTAAGCTTTGCTTCGGCTGTTTTACCTAGCTGCTCGTCGGCTATCCTTGACGTTTCTTCGAGGCAAATGATAGAAATGCATGTGCATAGGTTGAAAGAAAGAGAGTATGAAAGCGAGAGGTCCTGCTGCCCTTGATTTGAACCGTCTTAAGCCGACGGGCGTTGTGAGCGTGGCTCACATGTCCATCACACGGCTGCTGGTTGCAGCCGCGAAATGAATTGAAATTGAGTGTTTGTGAATTGTGAAGGAGCGTGGAGTCATAGGGTCGGTCGAGTGTATTGTGGCGCAAGAGTGGCTTCTTGTAAAGATCACACAACGGAATGCAAAAGCAGACAGGAAAGAGAACGGCAAATGAGCGAGTGTCACGGCCAGGCGCAGGGAAGAGAAACCAAATGCAGATGCAGAGAAGATGAAACCGGATTCGTTATGATAACCCAAAAACTGCTACGCGACAGTGCAAGCGATGAGAAAACTAAGGGATGGTACTGTTTGCGTTGGAATGGGTATAAGTGGGTAGGGGCAAGAAAGGGGAACCAAAACCACATACTCGAGCCATAAGGTACACTACTATATACATACTAATCTCGAGGGAAACCTGGAAGTGAGATCGAGTGCATGGAAAGAGTCAGGTCATTGGTTATGCAAGGACGCATGGCATAGTGTATTGGGTCCGCAGGGTTGACAGGGGCTGTCACCGAGGGAAGGGGGGGGGGGGGGTGGGGGATGGGGGGACAGAACAGAGATGGTGGAATGACACAGAACATAAGTCGAGCAAGAGAGGCAGAGTCAAGGCTATGAATAACATATGGAGGGAGCGGCAGAAGGTGGATGGGAACCAACAACAACAACTATAGGAGCGTCCTGAGGGCGAGTGTTCACTGGAAAGGGAAGAGACAGGAGACGTCATCGTCGTCGTCGGTCGTCGGTCGTCGGTCGTCGTTGTTGTTGTTGTTACTTTTGTTGTCGTTCTGAAGGTGACATGTACAATTGTTTGTCAGGGAAGTGGACACTGTGAATCCTTAGCTTGTCCGTAGCGGCGGGGTGCTTTGCGGATTTTAGGATGACACGTTCACGCGGTGCAGACGGCGAAGAGGGTGCATGGGTATGCTCCGAGCCGGAGGCAAGGAGGTTATTAAGTGACGAGGTGGACGAAGAGCGCCCCAAAGACGCTGTCGATCGGAATTGCGATCCCGGCGTGGATGGCCATTCCAGTGAATCTGCCTCTGATTCCCCCTCGACGTCTTCCTCCATTCCAGGGGTGGAAAGATCGTCATCTGAATCGTCGGGGAGTGGGTAATAGAACGGCAATTCAAGCGGGCCCATTGGCAGTGCTCGTGGCGGGGACAACGAGCGAACTGGCATGGACGTAGGAGAAGGTACGGAAATGGTGGGTTGCTCGTCGGCAGCGGCGAACATGAGCCATGCGAGTCCCTCTGGATCGAGGTAGTAGTCCTCGTCCTCTTCTTCTGGTTCTGGTGAGTTCTCCACCTGGACAACGAGCGCATGGGCATAGTCGTCGTCGTCATCATCGTCGCCGTCGCTGAGGGTATCGAGGAGCGAGTCGAGCCAGCGCTCCTCGGCTATGGTTTCCTCCGGGGTGTAAACGCGACCATTTGGCAGGGACGGGAAGACAAACTCGTTGTCGACCAGGTCTGATGCTGGTGAAGGACCAGGAGAAGGGGGAGGAGGAGGGGACGAAGACAAGGGGACGAGTGGCAACATGGTGGTGGGTGAACTCGTGCCGGCGGAGGCGGAGGACGGGATTGGGATTGACGACGACTGTGGGGGAAGCTGGAGGTGCGCCTCCTGTGCTTCGGCGAGAGCGAGGTCTACGCGTGTGATCGAGTTTCTGAGCAAGACGCGCCTGAGGAGCGTGTCGCCTTCGCGAGGTCGTTCCGAAGGCGAGGTGGCCGTCTGGAGCTTGCGTCGCGAAAGGCTTGATAGCCAGGCAGTTGTATCGATATTGTGGAACATGGTTGGGATCCGATGGTGGAGTTTGGGAGATGGTAAATTGGGCAGTGGCAAAGCGGGTGGAGCGGTGACGGAGCGACCGAGCGTTGTGGGGAGTGTAAGCGTGGTGGAGGACGTGTTGAACGACGATGGGGTGTGGTGGGCGGTTGCGGTGGACGATGAGGAAGAGGGGCAAGCGCCTGAAGTGGGTAACTGGTGTTTGTCGAGGAGGCTGAGGAGCCGGCAGTAGTATTGAGGCTGGGCTGGGCTGGGTGTCAGGTCAGCAGCGGCGGGCGCACAGGCAAAGGCGGGGAGCGGGGAGCTGAGATGAGACGAAGGGGATATGTCGCCCGCTATGGGCTTATAGGGGCCACGTCGAGGGCAACGACAAGGACAACGTGCTGGTTGTGCTGTTGCTCGAGGGACCTTCTGGTCGCACGAGCAGCCACGGGCAGCCCCCACAAACCTGAGAGGTGGAAAAACGAGGCAAAAATGGAATACTACTCACGTTGTGTTCTCTTCTCTGTTCTGTTCTTTTCTAATAGCTTCGTATGCGGTCGACAATGTAGGGTTCGACGAGGACGTTGCCAGACGAGGTTGTCTTGTTCTTCCGTACCATTCTAGATTCTAGAACGCGCGCATTTACGTGGTTGGATAGAAAAAGAAGACGTGGTTGTCGCAGGTAGCGGCACGTTTAGTAGCTCATGGTCGCGCAGTGGAGGAAGGGAGGTTGCGTTGGGGGTAGGGGTGTCGGGCAGCCGACTTAAGAGTTCACTTAGCCGGGGTTTTAGCCAACCCGCCGACTTTGGACTTTTGGACTGTTGGACTGAACGCTGACTCACTCATACTCGTACACACTCGCGCAATTCACATTAAGCCGTCACCTCATTCAACGTCAGGGCCACCACCCAGCCACCAGAATCCGATCCCTCCGACTCTTCGGCCGTCCTATGGCGACATCCTCCCGGCGACCCAATTACCACCTATGCACCTATGAAGAGTCCATGCTAATATCAGCACTCCCATTCGGGTCAAACGACAACGACCCGCTCCCAGCCACAGCAGCAGCAGCAGCAGCGTACCCGGACGCATACCCTGGCCCCCCGGCGTATCCTCCAGCGCCTGCCAGCATCCCCCCTCGGTTTTGAACCGGATTCCCGTTCGGGTTCGCATTCGGGTTCCCACCTAGTCCCCCAACCCTATAACCCCCGGCTCCAACAAACGCAGAAGACGAAGGCGGCTTCGAACTCTCCGACTTGAAAGCCTCTATCATCCGGCTGATCTTCTGCGCATTCTTGGGATCCAGGTCCCGGGCAATTGCCATCATCTGCATCGCCTGCGCAAGCTTTCCCATTGCCCTGCACACCTGTCCCATCAGCAGGACTGTGTTCGGCTCGTTGGGTTCAATCTTCATCGCCCGTCCCAGATCATCCGCTGCTGCCTATCGTCGGTGGTGACGATAGGTCGGTTATACACCAGTCCCCAGTTTGCCGACCGTTCGTTCACATTTCATCCCATTGCACGTTGATGTCATTGTCGTGTGGAGTGTTGTTTTCATCCGATCAGTGATAATGATGTCACCCACACCATGAGATGCCGTGGAACAGGAGAAGACGATGGTGACAACCCAATTCGCCATTTTGCGTCATTTGGTAATAAAGTATGTCAAATATGGTCGTTGAGTAGCCGCGGTTCATTAGTAGAGTGGGGATTGATCGAAATCGAGAAGCGCAGCCATCATGTCAAAGTCCCGTCAGCGGCATGTTCATACACAGACAGGTGCGTGGGTGTGTGTGGGTAGAAAGGGCAGGTGGAAAGGGGTAAGAAGGGAGCACACTCGCACCTGATATTTCCCTTGTGTGTGGAGCAGCTTAGCTCGTCTGTACAGACACATCGCCGAATTGGGCTGGAGGGCCAATGTCCGGTCGTACAGCTCAAGCGCATAGTCTGGGTCCTTGAGGCGTTCGTAGACCTGGTGTAGCGCGTGTGTGAGTCAGGATTGGCATGTACGCTTGACACAACACAGGCAGGATCGCAGGCGATCTGTCTCGACCCGCCATTTGGCAGAATCCGAAAAGACGGAATCCCACAGCAATCGAGGATCACCGTTCGCGATCGAAAACGTCCACGCAAATCAGACTACTCACCTCCCCGAGGCTCTTGAGCATGATCGCGTTCCTAGAATGGACCTCGACTGCCTTCTCAAGGTGCATCTTCGCAAATTGAAGTCGCCCAGATCGAAGGAAACACACCCCAAGACCATATCTATGCAAATGTAGTGTGGGAGCGTGTGGGGAAAGGGACAGGACAAGATATAGGGCATGTGGAGCGAAGGGCAGGGTACGAAGTATGAGAGGGTGGCGAGAAGGAGAAGGAGAAGAAGTCAGTATTTCTCTACACCCACATCCCAAATCAACGATGCCTTCAGGCCACCACCGACAGCAAGAATCTTGAGAATAGCGGGGAAATCTCGGTATCCGCTTTCGATTTGCCGTCCGAACGCGGTTGGACGATAGACAGGCCCAGGACTGTCCAACTGTCCAAGCGCCCAAAGGGCTCTACCACCCAACCACCCATTGTCCCCCAATAACCAGCAAAGGAGAGGCCCGTTACAAAAACACTCACAACGCAGTAACACCCCTCGGGTTGATCCGAATGCTAGTCTGGAAGCAGCTCATCGCCTTGCGTACCTCGTCTGCCGCAAGGGCCTCGTGACCTTGGAGGGCGTACGCATAGAAGCAGCCTTCGTCGAGTTGGTACGCGCGCTGAAAGGCCGTCATCGCCTGGTGGTGCTCGCGCTGTAGCGAGAAGCAGTTGCCCACCGCGATCCACGCCTCGGGTGCCTTGGGGTCGATATTGAGCATCTCTTGTGCGAGCCCCGCGAGCGCCGACGAGCGCTTGAGGTGCCAGAGGAGCGTGGAGTAGTAGTCGAGGTCCCATATCCTGTATGGGTCGAGTGACCTCGCCATCTTATACGCTCGTTCCGCCTGTGGGTAGACGCTGTGTCGGTTGCCGAGGTTGAGGTGTGCGCGGCGGGGGGGACGTACCGTTGCATACTCAACCATCTCAAAGTACCCTCTCCCAGTAAGAATCATGACCGTAGGTGAGAGCTGCTGTCGCGGTGGTAGTCTTTCCAGTGTCGCGATCATTTCCTTGCACTCGAACCGGGACATTTGCAAATGCGCCTTTGCGAACACGCGCACCATGTCGAGGATGTATCGATCTACGAGCACACCACCTGCCTGTTTCTCTTCTTGCTCGGAGACGAACAGCAGAGGCCCTTTGTCCGCATCGCAGAAAGGTGAGTTGGGGAGGGGCGATTGGGAATTTGATCCCGAGTCAGTTGCAGGTTCTGAGGGTTGTGAGTGATGCCGGACTTTCCGGTTTACCGCAGATGGAGGTAGGGGCTGCACCAGATAGATTCTGTCGGAGAACGCACTCGGGCGAGCGAGATCACCTCACCTTTATCTGCGACTTGACACCACCTTGCTGTAACCTCATACTCCTCCGTGCCGAAGCTGTGGAAGTCGATGGCGCAGACGCCTTGGTGGTGGATTTACGCGCAATGGGAGCACTGGGCTCCGTGACACCACCAGGGTTCATTTTCAACCCAGAAGATGCTGATGACCCATAACGCGGCCGCTTGCTTGCTCGCTCGTCGTGCTCAAACTCGCCTTTCCGGCTCGCTTGAACATTAAACAGGCCGATTCGTGCTCCTATCGTTGGATTCGGTTCGACCATGGAATCCATGGCCTCTTGTCTTAATCAGAGGGTAAGCAGGGAGAGCTTGTGTGGTAAGCGAGGAACTGACTGTGATTTTCGCGTGAGGACCTCCTTGGAAGCAAGCATGGACCTGGCGTTCTGCTGCTGAGCTCTACTGCGAGTGAATGGATCAGCAGCATCGGGGGTGAAGAAACCGAGACCGGTCGTTCGTGGGGCAGAGGACGAAGGTGTTTGGTCCCTTGAGCGCAAATCTGAACCATGGATGCCGCCTGTAGGAGACTCTTCTAGGAATAGGCTGGGTAGGTCGCGCAGATGGGGTGGAATAGGGAGGTGGGTGTCGACATCGATGTTTGCGCCTGTAGATCGTGGCATAGAATATGAGAGAGACGATGAAAAGGTTAAAGGGGATCGTGTAGACGCACCTAGCGCACAGAGGCCTGTCCACGCCTCCCACAGGAGGGGTTCGAGTTGGAGGGCGCGTGTAAAGCTTGCGATGGCCTCCGAGGTGAGGGAAGCTTTGGCAGCGAGGATAGCGGAGTGACAGTGAAGAGAAGCAGCGTCTTGAACTGTGGACGCGATGCGAGTTGTGCGTTGTTCTGCGGATGGTTGGAGGGTTGGAGGAGTGGCAG
>Ga0307515_10003536_pt1 | contig 32854 bp, 22 predicted proteins | sample 17_EM_MG_FD_194513 | JGI IMG/M metagenome (GOLD analysis project Ga0307515, IMG submission 194513) | Populus trichocarpa ectomycorrhiza microbial communities from riparian zone in the Pacific Northwest, United States - 17_EM | ecosystem: Host-associated > Plants > Roots > Unclassified | place... | reverse complement strand
TTCTTTTCCTGTCACTCTGCTGTAATGTATCATAAACAATTGAGTTCTTAAGCAGGAATTCTATACACAAAATCAAAACCTTAATTTACCATTTGTTTCAATTCATTCATACATTGTGTCCTTGAAAACAGTCTAGAAATCAAAGACAACCCGCTGGAATTTATCTTTGACAATCAAAGCCTGTGGACCTGCTGAGGTCACAACTTAGACTTTGTTGGAAATTTTGAATAATTAGCATGGTTTGCTCCAATTGTGTGTTTGGATATCGTCACACTGGTTCTAGTATTAGATTGAGTTATTGATCAGAAGGTCTTAGCTCTTTAGACTTGCCTTTTTGATATCATTGGACGTCATCACATTACAATTTCCTGTTGGCATTGGTTTGTAATTCAACATGCCATCTGTAACTGTTGCCACATAATTTTCAACTTTATTCTTTACCTGGTCATTTATATTTGCTACCCAATCTAGTATGATGTAATACTTTTTACACAGTTTTGGAGTTTCTTCAGTATTTTTCTTATTTCAACTTGTGCTCTTTATTATATGGCATGTCCTGGTTCTGTGCTTTTGAGAGTACACATCCTTTAGAAACCTTTGGGTAATTTAGCTAATGTATTCAGGTTGGTTTTGCAGAGGAATCAACAACAGTATTAAGGAAGGCTGAAACAGAATATAAGGGTCATCGCTCATTGTTATCGCGAACTCGCAATCTTCTCTCTACGATGCAACGTCAGGATGTTCTTGACAGGTATAGAAGAAAAGAAAATGGCTTTTTATGTCATCTTGATCAGAAATTATCTCCTTTCACGAAACCTAATGCTAATTGTATCTGGACAGGGTGATACTGGCAGTAGGATTTTTCTTGTTTTCATGTGCTGTTCTTTATGTTGTTTCCAAGCGCATTGGCGTACTTGCATTGCAGAGAAAGGTTACTGCTGCCTTAAAAGCCGGTATGGCCGGAAAAGGAGCCATCAAAGCCAGAGCTGTTGAAGATGCTATACCCAGAGTTATTGAAGATGGTATTGATGTTGCTCAGGTCCTGGACAATGCAGTTCCCAAGGTGGAAGTACCTGTAGAACAAGCCATGCACGATGAACTTTAAGGTTCTAGGTTTTGCTAATTTAAGTCCTCGTACAGGGGCTCTTCAGCTTTCTTACCCATGTTTCCATATGCTGGCTCACTTACAAACTCGAGTAATATACCATGCGATAGGTTATAGGCTGTCATTGTTGTCGCATTTTTATTATGTTGAGGCCACCTTGATGAGCGATTAAAAAAATATGAATTTGTCATTGGCTACGATTGATCTCATTTTGACAGAAAGACCAGAGGAAAGAACATGAGAAATAAGTTAAAAGAAAATAGAATCTGGCTTCCGTCTCTATCTTCTTTCCATATGTTTAGAAATTGTGAGAATTAAGAGATGAAAACAGTAATGAAATGAAAAGAAAAAACTTAAATAAAAAGTTTTACTCAATCTGGCAATGAAAGGATTAACAATCTCAAGTTCTGAAATTGATTTGTATGTGTCATAAACAAGCTAGGCTTAGGGGGAGCAATGGGTCTGGAGTCACTTGATTGGCCGATGCATTTCTTCTTGAATCAATTGCCATCACTATAGAGGAAGCTGACCTCGGAAGTGATCATCTCTATGAAGCTTGCAGGATTTTCAAGTAATTTTGTGAGATTGACCAAAAATGATCATGCTAGGAGCCAGAAGTTTTTGTGGGTTTTTGTATTGAGCACATAACCTGCATTCTGTCCTCTTTTCTGCACTGCAACACAAGTGCACTTGCTGTTCTCAATCAAATACTCCGCTGTATCTAACCCCTTTGTACCCGACCCTCCTGACAGTTTATACCTGCTCGTGCTACAGATACAAAAAAGAACAGAGAATTAGGAACTTCATATCCGAAAAGATCTAGATAACAAGATCAAAATGATATCCATTTCTAATAGGATCTTTCGAGTCCGATCGAGTTTCAAGCTCTCTCCTGCCCAATCTCTCTCCAACATTTTCGATCATCTTCATGAGGAGCAGGACTAGTTGTCTTACTGCTACCCAGATTTACTTTTTGAATGGCATGCTGAGAACCATACCTCATTTTCATGGTTGGAGTGTTTGCGGACCATAATTTAACATAATTCTTCTTTACCAAGTAACCACATATGCATGTTCACAGGCCAGAAATTAAAAAGAAAATGTAGCAGGAGAGGAGACCAGATAGAGACAGCCATAAAAAAGAGTTGCATGTTGTATCGAAAACATGGTATTTCTGCATTCTAGCTAGCTTTGGATTTTGGCAGTTTTGAGCCCTTCAGGATAGATTTAGTTAGGTTTGTGAATGTGGTTTATTAACAGAGTTCATGCAGAATCAGGGATTCCCCTTGCTTCTTCTTCTTCTTCTTCTTTTTTCTTCTTCTTTTTCTTCATCTTCCTAGCTATTTTTACATGTAATGTAATGCAAAGTTTGAAGATGGCTTGTCAATCTCACCCTAATATTGCAGTAGAGAAACCTCGTCTCTGGCCAATAATAAGAAGATCGACTCTTAACAGGTTGCTTTTGTTAAGGATAGTATTCGCCTTGTCCTTGGTCTCCTCCATTAACTGAGTCCTTTCTAAGCGAACAGGGATTTTTGGCTGGGCGATCCGGCACACCTGCCGCATTGCTTCAAGAAAGTCACCTTCCCCAACTCCACCGCCCCCTTCAGATGAGTTGGGCATGGGACCTGGCGTTAGACTATATATCTTTCTGAACGAAAATGTGTTCCACCAAGAATATGAACTTTCGACATGGAGAAGTATGAGCTCATCATTCTCAACAACTACATGGGAAAGTGCATATTGAAGCGCACCTGCTGATTCGCGGCTTGGGTCTGCCACCACCATTACTTTTCTTGATCGTGCAGTGGTCTCACTCCCCATCACCACCAACGGCCACCACCGCCACTGCCACCAACAGCTACCAATCGGGGTTTAGACAACTAGAGGTAGAAAATGGGCTTTACAAATTAAATGTCATTGTGGATGGTTTGTGTTAATCCAAAACTACCTTGCTATTTGTTAGCTCATATTTTGTGGATTAACAACACAGGGCACTGTGGAGATGTGCTAAATATGGAGTGCTTTGATGTTCCACGCTAATTTTGGAAGTTTCTGGAACTCCAGCTATGTTTGTGACTTGGTCAATATATACCGGCAGAACCTGCCTGACAATCGGAAACCTTTTCCGGTTGTAGATCGTTCAATATATTCGCGCGCGCTCTGACCAATACAGTGAAAAAAATAATTCAAAAATCGTGAGCGGCAGGATTCGAACCTGCGCGGGCAAAGCCCACATGATTTCTAGTCATGCCCGATAACCACTCCGGCACGCCCACCTAATTGCTGTTTTCTTGAAACATTTTCATAAAGTATGATTAGTTAAAGTATGACTGTTGCTAGGCTAGGCTGGTTCCTTCTTTAACAAAAAGAAACCTTTTCTTCAAGTAGTTGGGTTACTTCGGTACTGAAGAAAACAGGTAATGAAAGTAATTAAACGAACGATCATTATTCCTTTCACTTCTAGTAATGCCATTGCTATACATTCATTCAAGTAATATCTGTTTCGTCTTCAAGTTTTGTCTTTCTCTTTGTGTTCCTTTAACTTATTTTCATTATTTTTTGACAAAAATAATCCATGGGCACCTTTCAAAATCACTCCTTTTTCTACTTACGATTTCACTTTCACCTCTTACAAGGATTTATGGCCTTCGTTTTCAAGTTTTAATCATGAATTTATCTTCTGGGTACTCATCAATTTAGCCCTTCTCTTCAGTTTCAGTTTCAGTTCAAAGTTCGAAGTTTTATGTTTTCTTTTTCTTTTTGTTTGGTTTCTTGCTCTCACATTTTAATGCTCTTCGAATTGTCCATTGTAGCTTTTGCTTACCACCTATTTGATATTTTGCAGGGAGTTTGGAGTTAGTAATAAAAAAAACTATGGCTTCCACTCTGTTAAAAAACATTCAAACCGTCCCATTATTGTTATATCCAAGTGCCTTCTTTAGAAGAAAGAATGGTGCCTTGTACTGCACGATGAAAAGCAGCAGCGTCACACAAACTCAAACAGCCACACAAGAAAAACAGCAGAACCCACAAATCAAAGTTTCTACCCAGACTCAGACCAAAACTATTGATAAACTTATAAAAGACTATGAGGCAATCATTGGTATAGAAACCCATGTCCAGCTATCCACTTTAACCAAAGCCTTTTGTGGATGTCCATACAACTATGGAGCTCAACCAAACACAAGTATCTGCCCTGTTTGCATGGGGTTGCCAGGTGCTTTACCAGTTTTGAACTCCAAAGTCATTGAGTTTGCTGTGAAATTAGGTCTTGCGCTTAATTGCAAGCTGTCTTTAAACTCAAAGTTTGATAGGAAACAGTATTTTTACCCTGACCTTCCAAAGGGTTACCAAATATCTCAGTTTGATATACCAATTGCAACCAATGGTTATGTTGATTTGGATCTTCCTGTGGAATTTGGTGGTGGGCATAGGAGGTTTGGCATTACAAGAGTTCGTATGGAAGAGGATGCTGGGAAGCTGCTTCATTCAGGAAATGGGAGTTATTCTCAGGAAATTATTCATTTCCTTAGTTTTCACTAGTTTTCCTGAATTCTTATTGTGTCTTTTGGCAGATATTCTGTTTCATTTTTCTTGAATGTGATATCAGTATCTAGTGCTCCTGGTATTGCTGTCCTCATAATTTGTTCATTGGACCGTTATGGATAATGGGGAAAGGGGGTTATTAGTTCATTACCTTTTTTCCTCTAAATCTTCAGAATTGGTAGATAATTAAACTTGTGTTGTGACTGGGCACCTGACAAGTGTTTCTCGTCTTTTGCAGGTTGATTTGAATAGAGCAGGGGTGCCTTTGCTTGAATTGTTTCTGAACCTGATATGAGAAATGGTATTGAAGCTGCAGAGTATGCAGCTGAAATACAGAGGGTGGTCCGCTACTTGGGAATTAGTAATGGTAATATGCAGGAAGGCTCACATCGCTGTGATGTAAATGTGTCAATTTGACCAATTGGACAGTCAGAGTTCGGGACAAAGGTAATTTGAACTTGTGCTTCAAGCAACTCAAATACATGATTTAGTTGGCTCAGTATGTGGAGCATTTCAGAACTCAGAAAGCAAGAAGTGAAATGCTATGAATCATTATAATATTATACTGATAACTTGAATCTACAGAAGTTATACTGAATAGTGAAAGACATGGCATATGCTTGCAAATGGGTGAATACATCTTCAGCCATTTTGGAAATGCAAGAATTTCTTTTGCCATGCTCTTCACTAGCATATTCATCCCCTCTAAGCTCATTTTCTTTCTTGTGATTATCACTTCATTCTAAAGAATAGATGTACTGTCAAATGCATTATTTAGCAAATTTGAAAGAACTATGTTCCATGTGATTCGTAATATTTAGCTGCTCATATATTTTCTTATATTTCGTGTTGGCAGGTTGAGATAAAGAATTTAAATTCATTTTCGTCAGTTAATAGGGCCATTGATTTTGAGATATCAAGACAAGTGTTTCTGCACAGTCAAGGGCAAGGCAGTTCAATTGTACAAGAAACTCGGCTTTGGGAAGAAGGCGCTCAGGTTAAAACTAGATATTGTCCCTCATTTTAGCGGCAATACATAGAAGATGCAGTTCACTCACTCATTAATGGTTACATATATCCTGTTTTACCCTGTTTAGAAAACAATTACAATGAGGAAAAAGGAGGGGCTTTCCGATTATCGATATTTTCCAGAACCAGACCTTCCAGAAGTTATTGTAAAAAAAGAGTACATTGATAGTATTCAAAATTCTTTGCCAGAACTTCCAGAAATGAAGCGCCGGAGGTATGAGAGCATGGGCCTAAGCATGCAGGATGTTCTTTTCCTTGCAAATGACATAAATGTAAGTCCTTGTCACGGTCTTTAATGTCTCTAGTATTCTCTAGGATCTGTTTTTCAACTGTTCAGAGACCAAAAAATACATTACCACGTTCATATTATATACTTTCACTGCCAGAAACATGGTATAAAAGTTTGAGAAAAAATATGCTTTGGATTAGAAAGCCTTGGAATTATATGTTCTGGGGTTCTCAATTTAAAGTTGTCTCCATCCCCTCCCTAAAAATTTGTTACAATGAATTTTTCCTCAAAACTCTGTTGTGGAAAGCTCATGTTATTTGCCAGCATCTAGCTATGTTACAAGCCTCAAGAGTGCATCATGCACCAACAGAGTGATGTATGGTTTGCTATGCAAGTTAAGTTTCAGGTTATTGAATTCCAAACCTCCGAAGCTGCACCTTGAGCAATTTTCTTGTCTTACTGTAAAGCAAGCCTGAATGATTCTACTCACTGAGTTCTCAATTCATGTGTTTGTTGGATCACAGGCATTTCTTGTAAAAGGTATCACGCTGGAATGATCTGATGTAGGGTTTTCTTTCACCAAATGAATTTTTAGGTCGCTGAATTTTTTGATGCAACAATTGCCAAGGGTGCTGATGTGAAGCTGGCTACCAACTGGATAATGGGGGATATTGCTGCCTATATGAAAAATGAGAAAGTATCTATAAATGATATTAAACTTAACCCCCAGGAGTTGGCTGAGCTTATAGCTTCTATTAAAGTTGGGACCATCAGTGGGAAGATTGGGAAAGAGGTAAAAGTTCGTTTCCATTACCACTGCTATTTCATATTCAAACTTTATAAGGATCCTTTTCCTTTTCTTTTTGTTCCGAAACATACTTCATCATGATACAATACCCCATCTCATCTCCATAATACGATATGTTACCTTAACTTTGCAAGAATTAATGTCATTTCAGCCATTATTAGTTGTCTTTGCTGCTTGCTGCGAGATAGTTCTTTTTATTTTTTTCAGTATCTTTCTCATGTCTTCCTGGTTTAAACATGTTATTTACACTTAGCAAATGGCAACAAATATTAAGTTTTTTAAACAAAGTAGGATAAAACATAATTTACCTACCTCATTAGCTTGAAGATTTTGCTTCTTTCTTGGTGGATTACGAAAGCCTCATTAGCATGAAAGCAGATTAACCTTTATTTCAGTTTTCCTTCTTCTTTTTTTATCCTTTGCTATTGTCCTGTAAAGGCAAGAATTCTACAAGAGAGTACATATTTTGAAGACATTTAATAGTTAGAGATAAAGGCTTAAATTTCTGCAGCCTCATGTTATACAGCAGTCACAGACGGGCTTATATCTGCAGCCTTATGTTATACAGGAGTTAACAGGGTTAAAATCTGGAGCCTTTCTATTATTTTCTCTGTGCTGATGAGAGGAAAATTTTGGTACTTTTGGTTGTTCTCTGGGCATAAGCATAAATAACTACTAATTCTTAATTTTTGAGAATTCCTCATTTATTATTTGCAGATACTGTCTGAGCTCATAGCCAAAGGTGGAACTGTTAAGGGACTGATAGAAGAAAAAAATTTGGTTCAGGCAAGTCTCTGACTTTGCCCCTGCAGCATATTTAACTATCGTTCACAGCAATAACAAAGTGTTCAACAACTTTAGTTTAGAAGTAGATGCCCTGAGTTTATGCATAAATAAGCTAAAAAATAAATGTGATTGCCTTTACTATGCCAAACGGCAGAAATAAACAAATTAACTGGAAGCGCAGCTGCATGATTGTGTCATTTCCTTACAAGCCTTCTTGGTCTAGCATGGTGTTGAGAACCAGAGACGTGAAGAAAAGCTGAGTTTGTTGAATCTTCTAATAAAGTTTCCACCTTTACTCTCTTTAAAAGGTGCCAACAAATAATAAATCATTCAGCTGTGTGATCGATTACCTTAGTGCTTCAATTGTCGATTACCTTTGTGCTTCAATTGTCTAATGAGTTGGTCATGGTGTTGGCAAAGCTTAGAAGCTTAGCTTGAAAATGCAATGTGCTCTATGGTTGTAGAAAAGGCTGGAGGAGGTGTCCGCCAAGCCAAGCCAAGCTTTATCTGTGGTTCAGTTTCTTAACACATCTAACAGTGAGATGAGTGTAATTTCAGTGATTGAATATGGCATAAATGTTGTATGGAAATCAGGAGAGGAACACTATTTTAGTTCAAATAGGTGGGTTTCTCACATGTTTCAATATAACAGATAGTAGATCCTGCTCATATTGAGAAGATGGTAGATAAAGTGCTTTCAGAGAACCCAAAGCAGTTGGAACAATACCGAGCCGGAAAAACTAAGATACAAGGTTTTTTAGCTGGCCAGGTATACAAACCATTACAAGTTATAAGACGAACCTTCATGTAATTTATTTTCCCCTGATTATGCTTTAGTAGATTGGGATAATTCTGAACGCTGATTCATTTGCAGGTGATGAAATTATCAAAAGGTAAGGCCAATCCAGGACTTCTGAACAAGATCCTTCAACAGAAACTGAATGCCACAAGCTGAAAGACTCTGCAGGTGGTGGTATCTTCATGAGGATCCTGTTTCATACAGCAGACACTAATTATATTCCATCATAATTCTTGTCTTCCTTGGGTTTAGACAGAGAATGCGCTAAGAATGGTGGCTTTGCCCACAAGTGGGAAGCCACTACTGTTACACTGATTTGATTTTATTGTCAATGGCGATTCAAAAAAGTTCTGCTCATGAACCGTCATCATCATCTTGCACACCGGGTGTTGGTTTGAGCTTGGAGGAGTGGCCGAATCAGCTTTACATTATTGACTGGCCTGATTGAGGTGCCTTTTCATTTTTATAATAACTATATTTTCCCGGCTTTAGCATACAGAAGAATAATGAATGAGAATACCACTGATATGACTTGTGTATTCCCAAGTTATTGTTTTAACTTGTAAAATCCAGATGTTATAGTTCATTTCTAGTTCTTGCCTGCAGTGGAATGTGAGCAAGGCTGCTAAAATCTACGAGTCCGATGTCCTCTGCAGCAATCGGAAATTGTATTTGTATATCTAAACATAACTCTGCAAGTCGAGTTCCAGATGGTCTGATTTTATGTTTTCATGCTTGTCGACATCTAATGCTAGAAAGATAACCTGCAGGCTGCAGCATCAAAATTTTCCACACTAAACGCTACACATGAACAAAGAACACGACAAATTTATGGATGTGATAAAATAAATTTCAATCGATTACAGGATCATCCATCATAGAAACAACAATAGTTCCATGAAACATAAATGGCCCTAAAAATTGATGGAAGATGCTCGCGGCTATGCAAGCTATACAGACTGAAAATTGATCTATAGAATACGACCTTAAAGCATAGCGTGGTTCTAAACTCAATAACGGCCTAGGGATGACAGTCACTTTGGGTTATGCACTACTATCAAACCTTGTGGAAGTTTAGAGCTGCAGCAAATCTCAAAATATTGAAATCGTGATATGTCAGCAGATTGCCCTTTGAAGTTTGCATGTCAAGTATCAATTATAAGATAAAACGAGTTCCTATCATCGCAAGTAGGAGTTTGATACAGATTATATCAAAAGAAAAAATTGAGAAACTTGTTTAACGCCCCAGAGAATTTACAATATGTAATGTATATAACCCAATGAAATTAGAATGTTATAATCAATTGTACCATATTGACTAAAGAAAATAAACTTGTTATTTGCAAGGACTAGCTCAGAATTCGGCAAGTTAGCTCCGAAATTAGGCCTGTCCTAGTCAGAGGTTGAACCTCATGTTGGCCAAGACCAGGTAGAATACCTGGTCTTGAGAACGAAGGTGGGATGCAATCACTAAACAGTGAACTAATGCACTAATCGTAGCAAATCCGTGCTTGATATGCATGATGCCTCGTTGAAACTAGATAGGATCATACCAGTAAATATCAACTGTTGAAACTTTAAGTGAGAACTGCCAAAAAAACTCAGGACCTTTTAAGAAAGTTACATATTTAGTTTACATCAGTAAAAAAATGACTAACTTGCAAACGTTGGGATGAGTTTCTCAATGGTCCTCAATCAATTCTCACCAATTGCTGCACATAAATTTCTGGATAGAAGAAACTAGTTTGGTTCTTCCACTCATCTATTCAGCAGGATATCTGTAGTCTCTCTCTGGCAGGGTGTATGAAGTGGGTTGCTCAACTGATATATGTGCCAAGTCAGATCTGAAAGCAACTAGTCCCTGCAGCCAAAAGCAAGAGATGAACGTTAGCTTCCAAATGTAATGACCAATCCATCATATAATCAAATTTATATGTGGAGTGGCAGTGCTTGACAAGCGTGCATGCAGCAGTGATTGTAACCTTTCTAAGCACTACTAAAATGATTAAAAATGCCTGTAACAGATCTAATAGAAATCAAGCTGTGATACTTCAAATTCATGCCCAGTTTAATGTGACTGCACATCATCATAATTGAAAAATGGCTAAAGCAACCACCCAACATGGAGCATCTTCACAGCATTAAACTGGTTTAGTTTTCAGAAGGACAATGCTGTAGCAAATAATATAAATGGTAGAAGGAGAACATCCAGGCATTCTTTGTATATGACATAATGATCCTTCCTCCAATAAACCTCAATTTGAAAAATGTCAAAGTGAGCCTGAGCACAAGAAGGATGGTTTAAATGATGCAATGCAGAACAAAAATCTAGAATACGAATATCCAATGAGCCGTTGAAGGAAAGAGGTGCTTGATTTTGGAGCACATGACAATGTTGAATTCACAGCACAGATTGAGCATACATGACACATCAAGGCATATTGCCCGAAAAAACAAGCGTAGATTCATTAACATGAAAATTATTAAGTACTAAGCTTGTGTGAGACATATTACTTACCAGTATTTAATCAATCCATCCCAGCCACAAGTGGCCACTTTACTTTGCTCCAGCGGATGCCACTCAGCCCCAATGCAGACTCCCTCGTGACATTTGAGGGTCCTGAAAACTTTACAACTCTTCCAGTCCCAAAACCAGCATTTACCCTCACCATCTCCTGACATAACAAATCTTCCATCTGGTGAGAAATTGACTTGACAAGCATAACCAGCCACAATGTGACCAGCGAACCTCTTCTTCTTATTCAACTGGAATCTTTCCCTAGTACTATAAATAAGAATCTGGTTATCCAAACTCTGCGCAGCAAGCCAATTCATATTGGGATGAAGAGAGATCGATGGCATAGAATGCATGTGAGGCTCACTAATATACTTAATAACAACAGGGATCCCAAATTCCCATACACGGAGTGATTTATCATCACTTGAAGTAACAAATCTCCTGTTATTATCCACAAATGTGATGGTATTCACTGCCCCCAAATGCTGGTCATACTCCTGAGTAATCTGCCCTGTGTTCATATCCCACTGCACAATCTTCTTATCACTCATACCCGCCAACAATATATTCTGCTTATCATCATCAGGATTGAGCTTAACAACATATGGAATCTTCCCAGTCGAAAACGAAGAGATAACCTGGCCCGTCTCTGTGTCCCAGTACTTAATATTCTTATCATAACCAGCAGTTAAAAACTTGGAGCCATCGTTACAAAATGAAATATCCCTGACAGCCTTAGAATGACCCATATAAGTTCTCATACACTTTCCCGAATTAAACACATCCCATATCTTCACCTTCGTATCCATACCCGCAGAAAGTATCAAATGGCCATGTTTAGGGAAAAACCTTATAGCAGAAACTCCTTTAGTATGGCCACTCCATGTATGCACCAATCTCTTGGGTATATAACAATGATCATTACTAGCTTTAGCATCTTTAGGTGGCGCAATCCACGACCTCCCTTGATAATCCCTCTCTTCTTTACCATGAAAAGTAGTCTTATCAGCAACAAGCTCACCTTTTTCACCACCAGCTTTCTCCTCCTTCTTCCTCGCGTGCTCTTCCGCATATTTTTTCTGCTCTTCAGTCAACTCAGTTTGTAATCCCTCCTTCTTACCAGCCCAAGGGCTCTTCCTATTCTTCATCAACCACGCATCCGTAGCCGGATTCTCAACCTCTTCCTTGTCCATTCCATCATCGTCATCCTCAACAGCTTCCGTTTTCTTCTCAATCTTTCGCTTCTTTTGTTCATGTTGCGGAATATTATAAACAGAAATCCCATTATTTTTTTCTAAAACATCCAAATCACCAATATAATTATTACCTGCAGAAGCAGAGGGGTCAGCCGCGTAGCCATACTTGTGGAAAGTGTTGTACTGCTCGTCGAAGACGAAGGAATCAATGGCGGCGTCTTCGACGAAGCCGAGCTTGTGGTTGCGCATGCCCTGGGCAATGCCGTCCTTGGCGTAGGGATGGGCGGGGCCTAAAACCGGAGCCCACAGCTGGTCGTAGGTAGGGTTGAAAGCGACGACGTGCTGGACGGGGTCGATAGGTTTAGAGAGCATTTGATTGGCTACTGTTAGGGCTAGCATGGTGTCGTCGACTTTGGGAGCGGCGGATTTGGAAGGGAGGAGACGTGGAGGGGATGAATCCGGAGAGGAATTAGGGTTTTGGTCTAATTCTCCGTCGTTTTGGTAGTTTTGGAGAAGATCCATTGTTAGGATCCAAGACTGGAGGGAGGAGCTTTTACTTTTCTGGAAACGCGAAGGGAAAATTAAAATAGTGAAAGGAAAGGAAATTGCTGCTGGTGGTGGTGCTGTTGCTGTCTCGTGTTTTTGTGCGGGCTGAGGAATTTGAATTCGCTGTTCAAAACGGTGCGTTTATGATTTGTTTTAAACTACATACAGACCCTCCAACTACTAGTAGTGTTTCAATTTGGTACCCTAACCTACGATTAAAGCTATTGATCTATCTTGGTTGATTAAATGTAATTAAGCTATTAAAACTTATCCCTGATGTCATTGGCTGGATTTAAAAAAATTATAATTTTCATTTTATACTAACATAAATTTTTAAATCGAATAAAAAAAAATAAACTACTCTTGTATATGATATAATAAATACTCAAACAATAAACATAAATTTTCTCTCTCTTCTAAACATGATTTTTCTTTTTTAAAATATCATTTTCTTTCTCTCCCATATTTATCTGAATCTAAATCAAAACCAGTATCTGGTGTTTTTAATCGATTTTTCTCTTCTAGCCGTTGGAATTTCTTTCTTTTCTTAAAAAGCAAGTAGATATATCTAAAAAAAACTTTAAATTGAAGCTTATAAAGACCTCTAATTTTTTAATATCTATCATTTTATTGGTGGAAGGAAATCAATTCCAAGCAAAGCATGTTTGATGTATTGTAATCTGTTCAGATTCTTCCTTTTCGTAGTTTAATATTATAAATCTTCTCTCTGTTTCTTGCAATCTATATCTTATGTCATTTTTTAGTTTTTCACAGTAGGAATTAATCGAAATGCCGCGGTTCTCCGTTCAGGACTCTTCGCTCGTCTCTGGCATGCTAAAAATTCTAGCCATAAACCGGCTTCAGGTGAGTTCGGCTGGATTGTGGGTTTATGGTTGGAGACGGTGGATTGGAAGGGATCAAAGGAAACGACGATGATGGTTAGGTTTGGTATTTAGGGTAAGAAGGTGGATGGAAGAAGATGATTAGGGTTTTTTTGTTGGATGATAAATTTATAACATTTAGGATTTTTATTTCATGATAAATTTGTAATATTTAATTTAATAGCTATTTAGTGTTTAGATAAAAAATAATGACAAACATGTAAATAATTAAATATTTTTTATTAATTTTTTTAGGTGTAAAATTATTGTGTGTACACTAAAATTTATGATGCAAATTATAATTTTTTAAATTTATATTTTTTAACACATCTGAATTTAAAAGCTTTTTAGTTATTAAATAAAAAGCAATGATAAACTTGTAAATAATTAAATGATTTTTAATTTTTTTTAGGTGCATCACTCATAATATATATATATATATATATATATATATATATATATATATATATTAAAGTTTATGATGTAAATTGTAATTTTTTAAATTTATATCTTTTAACACATATCCTAATTTTAAAAAAAAAAAAGAAAAATACTTGTTTAAGGCATAATCAAATCAAAATTTAAGAATTTTATATATATTAAAGTTCAGGTAAATGCATCAAGTCAATGTAAGAGATTTGTAATTTTGATTGGCGCATAAATCGATCGAATGAGGGGGGGGGGGAAGGAAGAAAAAGAAAAAGGTCAGGTTGATACAATTAGTAATAGAGGGGCTTAATTGAAATGTTTTTAATAGGAGGGATGGTTATTAGTAACAGAGTTCAAAGTGGGTCCTACAGAGGAGCAACATTTCCGTTGAGGTTAGATGGCCTGTCTTGTCCGAACAAGAAGAAAAAGGAAAGAAGAAGCCCTGCTCCTTTCCTTTATTAAAAACAAGAACATCAGCTATCGATCATTCTCATCACTCAAAACAAAACAAGAAGATTGTCTAGAAGAAGAAGAAGAAGAAGAAAATGGAGACACTGCAGTCATGGAGAGTGAGACTTTCCTTCAAGAACGCAACAATATTCATGACGTTGTTGAATACAATCACAGCCCTTTTCTTGCTTCAGGGCTCTCTCTCTTCTCCCTCTTCCCGCAACAGCAAACTCTCACCTGACCACTCCAATTCAGGCATGCTCTCTCTCTCTCTCTTAAAATTTTAATATACCGTTGGAATAATAATGGGTATATGTTTGAATTGAATAAAAAGTTATCGGCTAGGCGGATTTTATCACTTTGCTCTATTTTGTTGGTTTTGTGATTTGTAGCCCAAATAAACAGAGTCGTTTGTTTGTATCGCTTCTCTGTTGGTTGTTAAGAGCATGGGTGGAGTCTGGGATTTTATGATCAAGGACTTTCCAAATGAATGGGAAATCTTTCAAGTATAAGAATGTTTTATCCCCTCTTGTTTCACTGGGACAGGACTCGTCCTTTGATGTTTATGAAGACTTGTTCTATTTTCCAAGGCGCTGTTGTAATATCTCAATTTGCACCTTGCGAGTGAAGCTTGATATCTGCTCTTGACATTAAGTTGAAGCGACACTTCAGACTAACATTTGAGTCTCGTGCATGTGTATGAGTCATAGCCAGAACCAGTCTGCTCCTTTAAAAGCCTTCGATATGAAGAAGTTTGGATGTAGGGTAAAACCTTCCCATTTAAATGCACCCTAGGGTTCCAACACTTTTTAAAAGAGTGCACCTTACTAGGAATAGGATTTATTGCCTCGAGTAATTTTGCTTCCTCTTTTTGGATAGATTACTTTTAGCTTAATCTGTCTAAGGAAAATTATCATAAAGACAATTTTTCGAATCTGTTTTAGATAAGAGGGTGTTACAAGCAGTTCAATGCTCATTTTAGTGGAGAATTGGCCCTCGGGATTTTTTCTAATTTTTGGAATCTGTATTGGATAAAAGGGTGTAACATGCAGTTCATTGCTCATTTTAGATGAGACTTGACCCTAAGGATGTTGTCTAAGTGCATTATGAGGTAATAATAGTATTTTGATCAATCAGACTCTACTATGGCGTTGTGTTGTATTTAATTGGGTTTGCTTCGGTTGATGGTGTATGTATGTTAGTTGTCAACTTTTCACCATTCTGAGAGGGGGAAGTGTGATAGATGAATTGTTGCAGAGTTACATAGACTGCTATTATCTGAAATTTCACCATTTTTCACCTCGCAAGTACTGCTTGTGTTTCATATTTCTTCAGATAACTGACCCCCAGGAAGCCCTGTAGAGAAACTTTATTGTTTTTATGTAAAAAACAATGATAAAAAAAAAACTGAAGAGGTGCGTCATCACAAAACAACACCATGATTACTCTCTTTCTGTAATGCTATGTGGATGTTATAGCTGGTTTGAACTCAAGAAAAACCACTGCATGTAGTTTCATTGTCAAATACAATATTTTACTCCAATAGGACGTGGATATTGGAAAAATTGAAACTGACTTTAAGTCCCACCTCTTGAAATGTTGTTTTCGATCATCCAACTCACTCTAGGTCTCTTTTATGTTTCTTTTCCCTCTTTTTTATCTTGAAGGATCAGAACTATTGTATCTCAATAATTTCTTTTTGTAACTTAAAGGTTTTCTCCCCACAGTCCCCAGAGATCTGAATGTTTCCAGTAATTTTGCCATTATATCCTATTTCTGTATTGGCTATATCACTTGGAACTAATCAACAAAATATTCTTTTAATTGTACCTATATTGGTGACCTTTTATTTCAATCAGACAGTGGTGCATGTGCAGAATGTTTCAGAAAATAATGATCTCTAGACTTAAGAATGTAAAATTAACCTAAATCTTTCCACCACATTTTATCACTCGTTCCTGGCTTCTTCTAGATCTATAACTGTTCTTGGCTTCTTCTAGTTCGTATGAATCTAAAACAATTTTCTTCACAATTTTTTTTCTTTTTTGCCTGAGACTTCTGTAATGTAAATGACTAGAGTCTGAATCGCAATTTAAACAAGACTGTGGCAGCATGCTTTGAACATTTTTTAGTTGTCTGTTGTTTTAAGATTGGAAACAAACCCTTCAGTGCTAGTTTGGTGAATGTCAATGCTTTGCTATATTTAAGGCATTTAATTAACATTAAATTACGTCCACATAGCTTAAAGATGTACTAATTTAAATTCACAGTTCTTGAACATGAATCAAAGCATCTGGTATTAAGCTTGGTATCAGTATTGTCAAGGCCATGCATGACTCTTGAAGGTTGCTGTTTTTTGAATGACACTTTCTGAACTTGATGGTGGTATTTCTTGATTGCCACCGAGTTCTATTTATTTCTTTACTGTGTTTCTAAATCATTTCAGGAGCAATGGAAGCTCTTAACTGTGTTTTAACACCTAACAATTCAAAACGCAGTTAAGCTCAGCTACATCAAGGAGTCTGAAGAGATGCGCCTTGCCATGCAACCTTGGAAGCTTATAAAAAGAGTATGTTGTTTGCTTTAAATCTTAACATGCTTGTTATATGTTTTATTATAATCCCACAGAACAACATGAAAAACTTTTTGGAAATGAAGCTTTGCCTGTGCATTTGTTTTCTTACTTCCGTTTTGACTATTAGATTATGTGCCTGAAATTTGGCATGCACTTATTTCCCAAACTCTCTCTCTCTTAGATGTTACCTTGTATCAAACAAGAATGAGGAGGGAAATTGTGCGAACTCATGGATTGGAGCAAGTTCTTTATAGAAGTTGGTTCCTTCTGTGTTTGCAGGTGAAGGAAATTGAGCAAGAAGTACATGCAGGACCTGAAACAGTCCAACAGAAAGATATCAAGCAGACTGCTGCCGCTGATCTTTCTAAAAGGTTACAGGATTTCCGTTCGCTTAATAATGCTTCCAGTTTGAAAGGTAATTGCTTCCTGTATTTTCTATCATTCAGATGTTTTGTGCAGCTATTTTTAATGGTCCATACAGAAAAGCTTTATATCTGTGAGATGGTAATGGTTACTTTGCTGCATCAAATAAACAATAAACTTCCTGGCTAGAAAATATCAAACTATCCCAGTATCATTAGTTATAGTTTGGTTAGTTGACATGTTAAACACGTTAAGATTGCCTCTCCCTAAATGCATCCATTCAAAATGATTAGTTGAGTTCTGTAATTTTAGGTCTTGGACACTATTTAAGTCTCTGGATTCGTTTATATGGTGCCTCAGAACTTTATGTTCTTAAGGTGTGTTGTTGGTTATACTATCATGCTAATCCTACTAACATGTTAAATATTGACCCAGCTTTAGACGAATGGCGTAAACGGAAGATGGAACGAGCCAGACAGTGGGCTTTGGAAAAAAATGGAACAGTAACCTCCCAAGCTTGATGCCCTTTACGAAATGTGTGATTAAGGGGATTTGTGATGTTAAGCATCGATTACACTACTATGAACTCACCTCAAGATTGTATAAATGTACATAAGGAAAACTGAATGTTACACCAATTTCAGAGAAAATGTCTTCGGCAGTGTGCACTTCTGTGACGGCAAAGTTAGTTGCTTCGCCAATGGTACCAGTTACCATCGAATAGCAATGTTTTAGTGATGGGGATACCAAGTGGCAAGAGCTGAACATCATCAAAGAAATTGCATCCTAAACATACTTGTAAATGCATGGTCATGCTCTTCTACTTGTTTAAAACTTCCATTCCTTCAAGAAGATTTAACCTGCCCAAGAACAACTTAAAACTGGAGGCAGTTAGTGTTCCAATTATTGGAATTTTGAGAGTTTTCTCACCAACCATATTTGTAGTGTCTGTGTATACCTGTGAGATGGGATACTTGCCAGCTTTCTGATTAACCTAATAACAAATGTTGTGATGTTGTGGGAGGTGATTCCGAAAGCGAAATAGTTTCGACAGACCTTTCAGTTGAAAATGAAAAAAATTGTACCTGTATCTCGTCAGCTCTTTGCCTCCATGTATTGGTCCCTAACTTCTTATTTAGATACCTTATTATGGGGATGGCAAAGTTGTAAAGTCGGCAGGAAGAGGAAAATGGTGAATGAGACATGCAGAAACGCCCACCAATTCGATAGCTTCAATTGATTGCCAAATTGGATTTCTTCATCGGAACCCGAACTCTTCCAGTAAATACACGCGCCAATATCTCCGTCCTTTTCCTTTCACCTCTGCTTCTCTGCATCAAAATTTGAAAATGGTGAAAGAATAAAGAACATGGGATTCACCTCAAAGGGCTGTTCATTTTAGTTTGAAGGTGCTGCTGGCACCAATGCTTGGAGTTTTGAATCACAATGGCAAACTGGGAACATTTAAGCTTCAAACTCTAAACGTAGACATCATAGTTTGGCATGCCCTCTTGAGACACAGTTCCCCAGTTCACATTCATGCGAGCTGGGGACCTGTCTAACAGGAATCGGTATCAAGATTTCTCACGCCACACCCGTGAAGAGAAATTCGTCAAGTGAACGAAAATTCTACGAGGGATTGCTTTTGAGATCTCACCCAGCGAGGAACAGATGCTGCACGGTTACTCATTCTAAGACAACTCTGGCACAACAAACACAACAAACATGCCTTTCATCATTCGAAGCTTAAGAGATACCATGCACATATAAACCTACCGCATGCTGACAGATGTGCACATATAAACCTACCCCATGCTGCTGTGCCAGTGCGATTTTCAACCACTTCATCACCCCAGAACAACAGTACACTCTTCGCCTGAGGGAAGGAGTCACGCATCTGGGGCATGCCAACCAAGCACGTAACATGATGAAATATCTTAGCCACCAATCATCACTCAATCAAACTCCTAATTTCAATAAGAAAATGCAATCCAAGATATTAAAAATAAAATGATTGGCTATCTTTGATGCACTGAGATTTTCTATACAAGCTTATACAATTGGAACTTTGTATATACAAGTTACAAAAAGTTCATCCAGTCATGCATACACGTAATAAGCTTACAGAAAACCCTAAGTAAATTGACTAAAGGAATTAGTGTACAAGAGATTCAGTGAACTACAAAGTCAAAATGCCAGTAACAGCAGCATCCACATATTTGCTGAGAAATTTTCAGTTCCAGCAATTTGTTTCACCTTTTTAATCACCTGTGAAACCAGAAGTATGAAATCAGGGGGCGGGGACAGAGAAGGCCTTGTAGTGCAGATGATAGGTGAATGCTCCTTTCTAATCAAGGACTCTGTAGCATCAACTCTCAAGGTAAAAAGATAGCAGCCAGAAAATTGAGACCTTGGTCAAAACCGGGGAGGATCCATTTTCCAACTCCCACCTGCGAAAGGTGATGAACATGAGAACATGCATTTCTTTTTCTATGGAATAAAAAAAAACAGAACAGAACAAGAAGAAAGCTGCGAAGAATTAAATCATATTGCACAAAGTTGGCATGAGATAAGAAATTGATACTCACATTTCCGAGCATGCTATACAATTATGTTGCATGAACATGACATCACAGCTGTAATATATACCATGTAAGTCACTAATAACTTCAGAACCAGACCATTTTCAGCCCTAAGGAACATCCAATGGATGAAATCCCAGATTACATGGGTATTTTGATAACTGGGACCACCAACCCATTGTGCAGCCTACGGTTCGATATTACATTCACAAACAACACTATCTGGAAAGTCAGTTGCTCCTCTTTTTGAGGTGACTAGATAGAATCTCCATTAGAAATTATTAGACACGTACACTTACAATTGCAAACACTCACTGTTGAGCAGGTTGGCCAGCCAGCGTTTGTACTGCTCTGATAAACACTCATAAAATTTCAGATATTGATGCACTTAAATGAAATGACTTGATTACCAATCTACCCCCTCCCCTTTCTAATGAAAACTTTCTTGAGAAAAGTATTATTAAATTAGAGTTTGGGGGAAATATCTCAACATGTCTTCAAGAGATGAACCCCCACCAATTGCCCCATACATTCATGAATAAAGGTAATTATGTATAGAAATCACTGTTTGAGAACTCCCCCTAACCCAAAAATTCTGTCTCTGTGAATAATAGCTCCCGCCATCAGTCACCAACTTATTTAAGAGATTAAATATGGAACACAAGGAGGAAACACTAATAAATGAAAGCGATTACTGATGTGTTGATGGAAGTTAGTGAAACAATTATTAGGAAAGTGAAGCACTTATCCATTATCAGGAAAATTTAGATCATTAACATCACTAATGCATTAGTTTTATTAATTCTCAGTAACAATTTTATAAATAAACCAATCACTATACAATGACACTATCACATGAAATCTAATTCATTGTACAAACATGAAATCTAATTCATTGTACAAACATGAATCTAATTCATTGTACAAATATTTGAGTGTTCATTTAATGGAGTTAAGCGCACAATTTCTTCTACAAGACTTCATCTTGAGCCTTACAACAATTTAGTTTGAAGTTTATTGCCTTCTCTTGCTTTAGATGCGTAACTGAATGGTTGTCTTATTTAATTCTATCTTTTCAAAATTTTATTTTTTGGTATCTGCCAATCATTTTCTTTTTTCCACGTTATTTAGTTGTGGTTTTGCACGCAAACTATTGTAACCATAAAATCTTTATGTTGTGTAGAGATAACTAAACAGAAAGAGACAAAAAAGGATTTTGATTGGGTTGCATTTGATAAATATCCCAGGACAAGAGGGACAACTACAAAAGAGACAGAAACTTGTTTCGTTGAAGAGACAAAGACAAAATAAATTTGTCTCTAGAACAATTTTAAAATGAATTTTTATACTTTCAAAACAGAAATACACCAATGTCTCCATCTCTTTATTCCCGAGATGGTAAACCAAATGCTAGCTTAGAAACCTTATTCAATCTTCATAAGAAACTAAGGTAATGGTTTCGTATAGATTTTAACATAAATACTACATCCTACAAAGCAGTAATAACTATCATGTGCTAATAAATCTATTTTCAGGGACAATAAGGAAAGCCAAAAAATTAAATGAGCCTCAATACATAAATGGATGTTTAAACATTGATGGATTGCACAAGGAGATGCTTACGAGGAAAAGGGGATATCCTAAAAAATGATAAAGACTTAGAGAAACTGAATGATATCTGTAGTTAATTTAGAGAAGGCCACAAACATTTAATTTCCTTTATTTACACAGCCCTTCAAGGCTCCAACTTTTCATGGACAGCAATCAAGTGCTTCCAGTCCAATTTTGTCCAATTGTTATCAGCCCTACAAATGGCAAATCCCCATGTGCAGCCATGAGTACATTTGGGATGGTAAGGTTTTATTTAACAATCAACCCAGTCATACAATCAAGGAAGCATGCTGACATGATGGCTCAGAGGAAGTTTCATAATATTTGCATGTAACCGAGACTCTTCTTATTGAATAAACTTTCAGCCATAAACTTTTAAGTGGCATGACACTGTTAAATTGGTTCTAATGGACATGCATGAAAGCACCACAGTGAACGTAGACTCTAAAACTCAGAAACCTAATTGGCAAAATTGGAATTCAGAGACCATGCTGCAGACTACTCCAAACATAGAAAATGTAGTTTGTAGCTCAGCTTTGCAGGAAATATCACATTAAGAGAAAAAGAAATAATGTTCTGTTCCAAGAAACCAGAATAGCTAAGGTAAAGACATCCTAAAACAAACATCATAAAAGATTTACACTTACAATAGGAAAGCCAGTATTATGATTTATAGCAGTAATGAGATACTAATTTAATCACAACTTAATAAGTAAAAGATAGGAAAGAATAGAACAGAATTTGACTTGTTCTGACTGCAAGAACTAGACACAAAAATAAATAACAAAAGCTCCACGAGAACACAACCTGGTAAGGAAAGGAATGCCTATGCACAATAAAACACAATAACTCGTTTGAATATAAAAAAATAATAATAATAACCCAACAGGAGACACAGTTACTACTGCAAACTACCAGAACTACAAAAACACATCCTATTATAACAATGCACAAACAGAATAAGATGCAATAATATGTGTCCAGGCTAGATGTCGAGCTGCAAACAGAGATAGTTAAGTTTACCTTAGCACATCATGTCCTCAGAACACAGTGCTACACCACACAAAAAAGTTGCACATCCTCTTTAAGCTTAATCAGTTAGTTGCAAATAGCAAGCTTTCCTGTCCAGTCATCAGCCACGCCATAATCAAGGCTTAGCTCCCTCAAAGGTGGGATATTCTCCATTGCAAAAAGCATGATGTGAGGGAACATCAAATTATTGTGATCGTACAGCACAAATTGCACCAGCACGTTTGGAGCTGAACTATGGCTCATATAACAGGCAACATTCCTCATTTTTGACACATCCATTGCAAAATCCAGTGGTGGAAGCTCAGGATATGATGGGCGGGTGTAATTTGGATAGATCTGAGATAAATCCCCCCATTCTGCCCATTTAGCAGAAAACCTATTTGGATAAACCAAACCACCGCCATTCATAGTGAAAATCTGGGCTTGCTCTCTAGTGAGGACAACCCCTGCATACTCGCATATAAAAGCACCAGCATGGATCACGTCCAATGACCTAACTCCCCAACCTGTTTCCCTCGACCTAAACACTTCCAATCTATTTCTCAACCCCCTTTGTGTCACCCTATTCCGACAGGTTGGTGGACACCTGCACGAAACCCCACATTCAAATACCACCGGCTTCCCCTTCAACAAAAAACCATTCTCATCATAAGCCAACTCACCTCCATTCTTCTTCGCACAAAAACAGCCATCACTGCATCCCGAAACACAATCACATCCAGTTCCATTACTTCCATTAGTGAACACGAAGACTGGAAACACAGTACGTTCAAGATACTGATAGCACAAAGGATCATGATCATTGTCAATATCATTGAACAAAAAAACAGGCATATTCTCCTTCTTATTCGAAATATCAAGACTCAAATACCCTCTAGGCCTCACAGTCAATGGCTTAGTCCTCAAACTCTCCGCAAACTTCAAGATTGAACTACCCATTTCTGGTTGGCCATCTATCCTTAGAAGCCTATACTTGTAAACACCAAACCCTGATTTCCCAACATCAAACCAGTAATCAAGAATCTTATACAACCCATCATAAACATAAACCTTGCTACTAACACTACCTTCATGTTTAATCCCTCTAATCACTCTTACCTCAATCCCATGACGCATACTCCTCTCCAACGCCAAATTCCCTCCTTCAAGCTTCTGGTGCTCGCATTGCCTGTTCAACTTGTCCTGCCCACCATGTCCGGTATAAATAATCACATCTCCAGCATCCTCATCGTCCTCATAACCACCTGAAACGATAATGCTAGTAGCAATAGGCTCCCTATTCGAGCTCTGGCTCGCTGGAAGATAATCAATCCCAGCCTGAGCTTGTCCGTGCAATCCCATAACACAGAGTTCCATTCTAAAAAAGAAAACATCCCCAATTTGAACACCAGGAATGGACCCCACAATCCGCTTATCCCGATTGAGCCAGAGCCCACAATCCCTCATCGCAGAGGCAGCACGGAGATCTCCACGTGCGCGGCGTCCTAGGCGTTCTCCCCTTCGCTTCTCCTCCTCCAAGATAGACAAAATCCGAAGGGAGTCGTAGACCATTCGTGTCCGGCGGACCAAGTCACGAAAATACCTCTGGTCCTCGATTCCCAGGTCGGTGACACGCACGAGCTCAGAAGACCGCTGCGGATACTTCGGACGCCGGGAGACCACGACGGTGGAGAGAACACTGTTATTATTATCATCTTCATTAAAAGGGACAATAGCGCGGGAATCTGGGTCCGAAACGACGGAAATGTCTCCGTATTGATCTTGCAAGCGTTTCGCAAACGCTGTGCGAAAGAGTTCGGAGATTCGGTTGTATTCAGAGTAGAGATTATTGGCATTGTCGTCCTCGGAGGATGTGGACTGGGAGAGAGGAGGGATTAATTGGGAATTAGAGAAGTAATCCGGGGTGGAACTGGTAAAGAAAAGATCCTGGGTGCTGCTGCTGTGGTCTTGTGGTGGTTGTTGTTGGTAGATTGGGGTTTCAACATCAAATGGTTCGAGCTTAGGTTCGACTTTTGGGACTAACAAAGCTTTGGCTGTCTCCTTCGCGGACAGAAAGGTGGCTATGGTATTGGAGCTGGTGGATGCGGCGGCTGTGGTGGTGGTGGTTAGGGGTGAGGATGGAGACGGGGCAAGATTGAGGTCTTGAAATTGGAGCAGAGAACCCATTTTTTAGAGAAAGTAGGGTTTTGTTAGGGTTTTTTCATAGATTGAGTGAGGGAGCGGGGAGCGTTTCAAGTTGAAGAAGCTGCCATGGCAATGAAATGAAGATGGTAAGGAGAAGTTAGGCAGTGATGGGGGAGTGTGGACATGTTGTTTTCAAAATTATTTTTTTTATTTTTAAAAAATTATTTTTAATATTATAACATTAAAATAATTTTAAAATAAAAAAATTAACCTCAAATAAAAAAAATAAAAATCAGAAAATACGAAAATACATGTTTACGTTGTTTTTCAAATTATTATTATTTTAAAAAAATTATTTTTGATATTATAATCTTAAAACAATTTAAAAATAAAAAAATAAAAATCAGAAAATACGGTTAAACTGCAAAAAAAAAACCGCTTCTAGGACAGTACAGACTACAGACAACTTTGTCCTTCACAAAGTTTTTCCACTTGTACTTTTTCTCATTTTTTTCTTTTTTTGGCTGATTTTTTTCACACGTGTACGTTTAAGATCTGATTTTAAGACAGGTACGGTGACTGACATGTCATTGTAAAAGGTGACACATCAACTATCGGATTACGCTGACGAAAATCACCTTGTATGCTCAAAAAGTTTCAAAAGAGGAGTAGTTGGACTCTGGCACCGGAATTTGAGAGGGCTGAACGCTTACAACACGAGTAATAGAAGTCATCCACCACTCGTAATCTCTCTGCTATTTTTTTAAAATATTATTTTAATTATATTATTTTAAAAAATATATACTATATTTAAAAAAACTCTCAAAATAGTCGTTTTTCTAAAAAGAAATTAATTGGGAAGCATACTTACTTAATTGTTGATGTAAAGATACTCAATAATAAAACAAGATATTTAGATAATGTTTGATGTTGCAGTTCAATTGTATTTTTAAAATTTTTTGATTTTTTAAATTTTAAATTACTTTTATATTTTTTATTATTTTAATATATTGATATTAAAAATAAATTTTAAAAAATAAAAAATATATATTATTTTAATATATTTTTAAACAATAAAAATATTTTTAAAAATAATATTTATTATTCTTCTAAATAGACAATTAGTATATGCATAAAACAATATAAAATATAGAAGATAATATTTTTTTTCTTTTTTTTATTGCGTTACAAAATTTCTCATCGCCGCTATGATAAGCTAGTTTTGTACGGTGGTACAAAGTTTATCTAAGTATTATTTTTATTTTTATTTACAAATTAACCATGCTCATTTTCCTTATATTCAAAATATTCTTTACTCTTCTGGATTTTTTTATAATATTTATATGTGAAAATGAATAATTAATTATTTTAAAAATAAATTAAAGAAATACTTATCTTAAAAAATTAAACATACATATTTATTTTTAAAATAAAAGACATTAAGTATAAGAATAAAAAAATATAGAATAAACATAATTATTTAAATTTAAGAATAATAATTTTATTTCTTCTAGTGATGAGATTTTATTTTAAAATATGAATAAATTATTAAATAATATAATACAATAAAAGACTATTTAAAAATAAGTTATATGTGCCTTTAAAATAATATATTATTTCTATTAATAGAACTTATAAAATAAAACAAAACTAAATAAAATAAAATAAATACTTCAATTAAAAATTAAAACTTAATTTTTTTATTGATGAAACAAATAAGCAATAAAATATAAAATTATATTATATATATATATTTATTTTAAAATATGAATAAATTATTAAATAATATAATACAATAAAAGACTATTTAAAAATAAGCTATATGTGCCTTTAAAATAATATATTATTTCTATTAATAGAACTTATAAAATAAAACAAAACTAAATAAAATAAAAACTTCAATTAAAAATTAAAACTTAATTTTTTTATTGATGAAACAAATAAGCAATAAAATATAAAATTATATTATATTATATATATATATATTGCTCATTTTTTATTTATTACTAGAAGTCTAGAATATCATTTACAAACAATTAGATTATACACACACACACACACACACACATGAGGCAATATAGAAATAATATTATTTTTATATCATGTTGTTCTGTCGTGTTTACTTACTGAATATAAAGTTTTTACATAAATTGGTTATTTTTATTTATCGCTTCATACTGAAATAATAAATGACTCGTGTCTCGCTAGAAATCTAGAATATCATTAACACACAATTATATATATATATATATATATATATATATATATATATATACAGACACACACACACGAGACAGTATCAAAATGATGTCATCTTTTATATCGTGTGGTTCTATCATGTTTCGTGATTGCCAAATATAAAAGAAAGTTGTCGGCAGATCAAGTCGTGATTCCACATATATGCGTGTGTGTGGATAGAATACCTGCTTATTCTATCATGGTCCTTTAAATCTATCCATCAAATCCAATCTATAGTCCAGTCTTATTCCTTTAAATTTACGCACTCTACCAATGCACTATCCTTTTTGCCTTTTGTTTTTAAATTTTTAAAGTATTTTTAAAAAAATATTTTTTTTATTTAAATTAATATTTTTTTAATATTTTTAAATAATTTTAATATACTAATCCAATCTATAATCCAGTCTTATTCCTTTAAATTTACATACTTTACCAATGCAATATTCTTTTTGCTTTTTTTAAAAAAAATTAAAGTGTTTTTAAAAAAATATAAAAATATATATTTTTTATTTAAATTAATATCTTTTTTAGTGTTTTTAAATAATTTTAATATAATGATATTAAAAATAACTGTGAACAAATTTCAAGCATACCATGAGAAGTCCACTTCTCCTATCATGTTAGAAACACGGGGTACTGGTGGGGCAACAACTCCTACCAACATTTCAATGTTTTCAAAGGTGTGTGTTAAATAACCCCTAGGAAAAAAATATTTTATTCAAAAATTAATAACAAAAGCTAAAATAGCTTAGAGTTTCACTGTAAATTTTGTATAGTAATTTTTTTTTTAACTTTTGAAGTGTAAACTCGCAAAACTTAGTATTTGGGGCAGGAAGATATTTATTATAAAACATATAAGTCATTAAAGGAAATGGGAGGGTTATATAGTCATTTTATCTCTTTAATCGCAGTATAGCTAATAATCTACTCTTAAAAAAAAACGTTTTCCGTAGGTCAAGAAGCTTCCAGGTTTTTTAGTTTTTTTTGCAGCATGATTATTTAAATACCTTTAAAAATAATATTTTTTAATTTTGGATGTATGGGTATTTTAGTTATTTTATTATGAATTTTTTATCATCTCATATGAGATTAGTGGTGATTAAGTCTTTTAATATATAAAAAATATTTTTTAAAATTAAAAAGTGGTTGTTGTGTGCCAAATGACCGTCGCCCGCGCCTTTAAGATGCCACGTGCAGTACCAAAATATGCCTGGATGCCACTGTCCAAAGCAGCGTTCAATGCGCTTCATCGCCCCCATCATGATGGTGAGGTGCGTGCGATTAGCATACTGTCGATTGAGCTCTAGTCACATGTTCTTTCTTCCCTCCTTCTTTCTCTCTTCCTTCCTGTAAAAACATGTTGGCCTTTGCAAAAAAAAAATGTATGACTACTTGTTTATTGAGTCGAATCAAGTTTTTATTTTTTTTATTGCAATATATTTGGTCTCGAATCATTTATTGAGTTAGTATTGTTTTTTAATTTTATCTCTTGACATTTAATTTTTATATCAAACTTGGTTCTTATTCTTTAATTGCAATGTATTTGGTCTTAAATTCTTTATTGACTTAGTTTTTTTTTTTCAATTTCATCCCTTGATATTTGATTTTTATATAAAATTCAGTACTTATTTTTTTTATTATTGTTTTTAGTTTTTCTTATCATTTTCTTAATTGAAATTTTTTTTCAATTTTATATTTATGATTTTATTTTTTGTGCCAAATTTTGTTCTTATTCTTTTTATATCTATTACTTCACTAAAATTATTTTCAATCCCATAAAGTGGCAATTTGAATTTGCAACTTGCAAGCTACTTTGCATGAAAAAATAAAGGAGTAAACTATTTACTACGAGGAGGTTTGGAAGAAAAAAACTAACTATTTTTTTTAAAAAAAGTTTTGACATGCATGGTATTTTTTTTAAAAAAAGTTTTGACATGCATGCTTTTTTAATGTATTTTTTCATAAAAGAATTGTAAGTTTAAATAAATAAAGAAAAAAAGTCATTAATCATAACTAAAAAAATCAAGAAATAGATATAGATCAAAATATTTGATCAAACAATATGAGATATTTATTTAGTTGTGTTTACTGCATTTGTTTATTAAAATTATTTTTTCATCCAATCAAACGATAAGAGAAATAGACGTACACATGAAACTAATTGAATAAAAAAAAATATTATGCAAAGTTGTACATATTATAAATATTATCTAGAAATTAATACACACACACACACACATACATGTGAATAAAAATAATATTTTCAAAAATTAAATACATATAAAAATAAGTTTTTTTTAAAAAAAAATCTCTATTAAAAAAAGCTAAATAAGAAAAATAAAAAATCATAAAGGATGGATATTAATTAAAATATAAATTTAAAAAATATTAAAAAAATTATGTATTAAAAAAAAACAATTAAAATCAAAATCAAAACTAGAATAGAAAATAAAAAAAAGTAGTAATAATCCAGATGTCACAAGCTCTTCTAAAAAAACAAACAACTTGTGTTGCAGACCTGATCAAGTTTAATAAATTGGTTTTATTTAAATAAACAATAAAAAAAACAACGATAGTAAACAAATAAATTTTTTATATAAAAAGATCATAATAAATTGAAATTAAAACCTTGAAAGTACAAAACTAGATTAAAAAAAATAAACAATAAAAAGGCTTAAATGAACCCAAGTTGGGGTGACAAACATATGACTTGGGCAGCAAGAGGCAAGCCAGCCCGGGTTAACCTGTAAAACTCGTGATTCAAATCATGAGATTGTGATAATCTAATAGAAAAAAAATTGAAGAAAACTACAAAACTAATACTTTTCTTTTTAAAAATTAATTTCAAGCAATGAAATGGGGGAAAAATGAGAAAATAACAAGATATCGACCTGCATTAACTTTTCAAATCCATAACCCGGTTTATTATACCAGAAGCACCATAAAGGATTTAAAACGTTGAAGGATGAAACCATAAAAAAATTCAACTGCACAAAAGGATCCAAAACAAAAGATGATAATTAAAAGAATGAGGGTGAAAATCAAAATAAAAAAATAAATTAGAGGGCAACAAAAAGTTTTTGATTTGAGGATTAAATTGAGAAGAAAAATAACTTTAACAAAAGAAAAAAAACCAAAAGAACGAGGACCAAATTGAAAAAAATAATACTTTATAAACTTTGATTAAATGATGAAAATAAAAACCGATAAAACTTTAATAAAAATGCTAAAATAAAAAAATAAAGATCGAATTGGAAAAAATAAACATGACAAATTATTAAAAGACTAAATTGAAAACAAACAAAATTTTCAAAAAGAGTTAAGAACAAAAATTAAAAATCAAAAGAATAGGGACTACAATTGAAATAAAAAAAACAAAAGGACCAATGTGTATTTTTTTAGAGAGGAAAGAGAAAAGAATAAAAAAAACCATAGATGACAAACCACCTATCCCCTACTGTCACTGTCACGTGTCATACCATAAGAAAAAAGATGTGGTGATGCTTTCAACAACATTGAAAAAAAAGAGGGTTGTTCAACAAGAGGTGTTGTTTGCATTGTTTAAAAAGCACGGGCGCCTCACATATGTTAAGGAACTTTTTGAATATAAAAATCAATTTTGAATATAAAAATAAATTATTAAATATAAAAGACTAAATTCCCTCTATGAAGTCAATAAAAAAAAACCTGAATGTAAATGTCATTGGATGAATGTCTTGTTTTTTTTTCTATCTTAAGGGTAAAAGTATCTTTTACTGTACTCTAAAAAAATAGAAGATAGAAATACTCTTGATTAATAATTATAATTTTTTTTACATGGAAAATAAATTAGTTATTTTATTGTTCTAAAAAGTAGAAATAATGTATATAACTATGATAATTATTTAAAGATCAATTAGCCATTAAAAAAATTAAATTATCTCCAAAACGAAGGCTTCTCATTTTTTCTTCATATAGAGTGAATTATTTTCGGTTTGGTTCGGTTTTTTTTTTAAAAAAAATAACAAAACTGATTTTTTTTAAAAAAACCAAACCGAAACCGGTCCAAACCGACCGGATTCGGTTTAGTTTTTTAGGACAAAAACTGGTTTGACTCGGTTTTTTTTCTAATTTTTTTCGGTTTCGGTTCGGTTTTTTTGGTTTTAGTCTTATAAAACCAAAACCGAACCGAACCGATCGGTTTTTTTAAATTTTTAATTGATTTTTTTCACAATTCAATTTTTTTGATTTTCTCGGTTTTTTAATTTTTTTACTCACTCCTAATTTCGGTAGTTGCTGGAGTTTTTTTTTTTTTTCTGCTTTGTATCTTTCCACGCAGACACAATCAAGTAAAAAATTACCTAAGAACACAAAAAGTCTTTTTATGTTGTATCGGTTAAAGGTCAAACACTCACCTTTTTTTTTTCAAACTAAATATCTACTTTTCTATATTTTTAAACAGAATAAAATTAAAGTTTACAAGAAACAATTTCTACGAGATTTTGGAAAATCAGCACATTCCAACTATCAACTGTACAATTACTCTCAGGTATATCTTTTAAAAATAATTTCTTTAATTTGTTTTTATTATATCATGACTTTATTGTTTTCTCTTCTAGAGGACTATAGTATTTAGAATTTAAAAATTATTATTTTTGTATCTTATAGTTTTGTTATGCTGTATTTTATCTAATATATATATATACACACACGCACACGCACATTTGCTTTCTAGTAAGAAAAAAGTACTAATTATTTAATTAATATTTTTAAAATTCAGTTGAAAATCATGATCGTGACAGGAGTAATTTATTTAACGTTTGAGAAAAAAAATATTACTTGAGTTGCATTATGTTTTTCTTAGACTATAGAATAAGTATCAATAGTCACCATTTGAAGTAATATAAAATTTCTATTTATATACGGAGCTATGTATATAAAAGAAATAGAAAATGTGTATTCATATTTCCTCCACGTGGGAGAGAGAAAAATAAAATTTCAATGCAGTAATAAGGTGTTGTGTGTTATTGTAATTTAAAAGGTCCCAGCAATAATTCTAGAATAAAAATAAAAGGTTCACTGCGTATACTTTAATAATTTTGATTTTTCAGTATTTCCTTTGTATTACTTTAAAGAAAAATATTTAAAAAATATTGTTGAGTATTTAAATTCGAAAGCCCTCTTACATTGTTGCCTATTGTGAATTATCAGCTACATGGATTGTTTTATGGGTGGGTAAAAAAACTGAAAAATCAATTAAATTGAGAAAATCAGAAAAAATAACTAAAAAAACCAAATCTTGAAAAAAAAACCGATTAAAATTTAAAAAAAACCGACCAGTTCGGTTCGGTTTTATAAGTCTAAAACTGAAAAAACCAAACCGAACCCAAACCGAAAAAAACTGAGCCAAACTGGAAAAACCAAGTCAAACCAGTTTGAACCGATTTTTGTTCTAAAAAACCAAACTAAACCCGGTCAGTTTGAACCAGTTTTGGTTTTTTATTTACAAAATAAATTGAGTCTGGTTATTTTTTTTAATAAAAATCAAGCCAAACCTGATGACATCTTGGAGAATGAAGACACGACAGGCCAATCATTTCAAAAGGCAATGTTTTATTATCTAATTTGAATTTTTTTCTTTATAAAGCTGAGAAATGAAAATTAGTTTTTTTAATTGTGTTGCTTCAAAGTAATTAAATAAAGGAGAAAACCTATCAATCGTGTAATACTCATTTTTCCAATCTTACCCTTAAATTAAAAGATTAAGTAATTGTAACATTTAGTTTATCAATGAACCTATACATCTAATTTCCCCTTTAAAATCAACGATTATATAAATTGCCCATGATAGCTTAATTATAAATAAAATTAAATATTATATTAAGAAGAAAAAAATGGATAAATATTTACAAGAAAATATTTAAGAAAAAAGCGTATTAGAAAATATAAATAAATTGAAAATTATAATTGATTTTTTTCTTACAGTGACATGATTGAGGAAATATGTAATAACATGAGAGATTGC
>Ga0307515_10003535_pt1 | contig 32855 bp, 9 predicted proteins | sample 17_EM_MG_FD_194513 | JGI IMG/M metagenome (GOLD analysis project Ga0307515, IMG submission 194513) | Populus trichocarpa ectomycorrhiza microbial communities from riparian zone in the Pacific Northwest, United States - 17_EM | ecosystem: Host-associated > Plants > Roots > Unclassified | place... | reverse complement strand
TCGGATATACTAGAAGGCAAGGCCTATAAGTTTATTAAGTAGGGCCTAGAGCTTATACACGAGAACCCGAATAATATATCTATATAGAAATGGCCCGCTAAGGAAAATATGCTTAAAGAGCTTGCTACCCACTATAAGGTTATTAACATAACCTAGGTTGTAAAAAATAAGCTTAACTATTTCCCCTAGGGCGAGCGTAATTACTGGTCCTAAAAGGGAGAGCTTAATAAGTTAATAGTCCGCGCTAGGAAGATAGATAAACAGAAGGTAAACCTACTCCGGAAGTTTATCTCTCTAAAGATGGAAGAGCTAGTACTTAGACTTAACTACAAAATCAACAACAGCGACTATATAGGTTGGAGTAAGTAGATAGATATGTTCGCTAAGAACCTCGCAAACTATATACACTAAGCCAACCTTAAAAACACTAACTACCGCCCACCTGCTTAAGCCCCTACCCCTACGCCGACCCTAACCTTAGTAGCGACTAGAGAACCTATAGACCTTAATAGAATCTCAGACATAGAGCGTAAGCGCCGCTTTAATAATAGACTATACCTTGCCTGTGGCCTGCCTGGCCACTAGAAGGACGCTTATAACCCTACTATAATAGTAAACCCAGTCCTAATACTAGCCCGTTAAATAACGTAAACTAATAACTACGGACGTAGTAACCGCGGAGTCTATTATAGCCGCGGTAAATAACTCCCCCCCTTTAACCCTACGGCTTAGTTACTCTAAATAATGCCCTATATAGAAGCCTAACCCGTTAATAACGCCCAGAATTAGTAACTCCGTGCTAGCGAATACGAACACAGCTATATTGTCGGCGAGGTACTATCTTCCTATACCTTAACCGAGACTAATACTGCTAGCTAGATAGATACTAGATTGCCCTGCTAAGACAGCCCTATACCCTAGTCGTTAAAAGGCAGACCCTTAGACTAAGTCGCGTCTAAGGGTCTAAACTATATAAGGAGAAAGACGAGAAGATTAGGTCCCTATTACTAGACCAATTAATCCTTTCTATTAGTAAGCTGCCACTTAATCTTAGATTAGTAAATAGTGATAAGAAATTAATCCTTATTTAAACCCAACTCTTCTTATTACACAACCTATACCCCTAAGTTTTTATTAATATAGTAAGCCTAGTGGACTCCGGTAGTACTATAATAGCATTTACCAACGCGGAGTCTATTATAAGAAAATATAACGTTATAACTAAGAAGCTATTAGCACTTAGGCTACTACGCCTTGCAGATAGCATCCTAACTTTACTTATTACAGACTACTTCACCGCCCGAATATTAATTGGCCTCTATACTAAAGCTATACTCTTTCTTATTACTAAACTCTTACCCGCTACCCTAATTATCTTAGGCATGCCTTAGCTCTAGAAGTACGAGCCCCGCCCCAGTTTTAGGGAGCTTAAAATCCGCTTTAACTTAGACTACTACTCTAGGAACTGTCTTCTATAGGGGACAGCCGATAGTAATAGGGACGCCCTACGTAGATACTCGGCACTATTAAGCCTAGTGCCTAGAACTATATATAAAGCCCTAATAGTAGAAGATATTCCTAATAAAGGGGAACCTATATAGCTATAAAGTAATAAGATAGTAGAAAACTGGATTACTCTAGTACTTAAGACTAAAACAACGGGTCAGCTAGCCTTGCTAAGACTAAAAAAGAAGGTCCGCTTTACGCCGCTGCTATTAAAAATCCAACGCTAACCCAGACACCCTTTAAACCCCAGCCGCCTAGCCTAACACCCGGAACTAAGCCATATACTATATACGCACACTATAGCCCGCGTTATAGCAAGGATTAGCTATAAAACCACTAAGACCTAGATAATAGAAACCGCGCCACTATAACGCCTAACCTTATACCTACTCCCCACACGCCTTATACAAGGCCGCCGCCTAGAAACCGCTCCTAAGAGCTAACTAAGACGAGCCAGCCCCGCTATAACGTCGGGAGAAGACTAAATACGCCCCAATCTAGACGATATCATAAACGTACACGCTATAAATTTCGCCCAGTTTTATAAATAAAAAGGCGTAAAAGTAATAAGAATCCATATAGCAGAGCTAGTAGAATTAGTAGAATAAGAAGAACGGAAATAATTAATAGATAAACTCCCTACTGGATTAGTTAAAATACCAGACCTAATAAAGGAATCCTTTCGCCGCTTAGTCGATAGTAATTACACAATAAAAAAAGCCTGCAAGGTCTTCCCTAGTCATTTTCACCGTTTTCTTAAGGAAAACCTCTAGACTATAAATACTAAGTTCCTCCGCCGTAAAGTTATGGATATAGACGTTAAAAAGTTTATAAAAGGCAAGCCCGCTCTAACTAGGGATAATATTATATAACGCCTCCTAAGGGAACACAGGCACTATATTAAGGGGTTTCTCCTAAAGAATACTAACGAGCTCCCACTATATCGCCTATAGGACCATAAAATCGAAATTATGCCAGGAAAGTAGCCCCCGTACTATAAGAACCGCCTACTCTCCCCTACTAAGCTCTAATGCGTTAAAAAATAGATTAATAAAATACTTAATAAAGGCTTTATCTAAGAATCAACGTCCCCCGCTATAGCCCTACTCCTACTTACTGCTAAGCTAGGAGGAGGGATAAGGATCTACTATAACTATAAAGGATTTAATAACGTCACCATTAAGAACTAATACCCGCTCCCGCTTATCTAGGAGACACTTAATGCCCTATACGGCGCTAAATTCTATACTAAGCTTAATATTATCGCCGCGTTTAATAGGATCCGTATTACTAAGGGCCATAAATAGCTTATAGTATTTATTACCCGCTTTAGGCTCTACGAGATACTAGTAACCCCATTTAGCCTTTATAATGCCCTAGCTATATTCTAAAACTATATTAACCACATTCTTTATAACATACTAGACGACTATTGCACAGCATACCTTAATAACATCCTTATATTTTCTAAAACTTAAGCTAAGCATACCAGGCACATTAAAAAGGTAATTCGCCGCCTTAGAGCTGCCGGCCTCTAAATTAATATTAGTAAGTTAAAGTTCTACACAACAAAGACAAAGTACCTTAGCTTAATTATCTTAATAGAAGGAATAAGTATAGACCCTAAAAAGGTCCAAGCTTTATAAGTATAGGAGAACCTAACCTCAGTTAAAGAATTACAGCAGTTTCTTAAATTTATAAACTTTTACCACAGGTTTATCTAAAGTTATTCTGCTGTTACTATACCCATAATAAAACTTCTAAGAAAGGATATTGGATGGCTATAGGGACTAGAACAAGCTAAGTCGTTTAAGGCCCTTAAAAAAGCCTTTACTTTAGCACTAGTACTAGCATATTATAACTATATGAAGAAAACAGTGGTAGAGATAGACGTATTAAATTAGGCTTCTAGCGGAGTCCTTTTCTAGTATAACAATAATGGTAAACTAAAACTGGTCATATTCTTCTCCGCAAAGTACTTAGCGCTAAAGTGTAACTATAAGATCTATAATAAAGAACTCTTAGCTATTATTAAGGCTTTAAAGAAATGGCGTCCTAAGCTATAAGGGACTAAGGAGCCGTTTAAAATTATTACTAACCACAAAAACCTATAGACGTTTATAACTACTAAGCAGCTAAACTAATACTAAGTCCGGTGGGCAGAGTTTCTTTTATAGTTTAACTTTATAATTATATATAGACCTAGTAGTAAAGCTACGCTCCCTGATGCCCTAAGCCGACTACTAAAAATAAAACCTAAGGACGCTGATAACAAACGCCTCTACTACCAAGCCTAAGTTATTATACCGCCCTAGAAAGTTAACTTTATAATCTTAGAAGAATTACTATATAAGTCCCGTAACTCTAATAATATAGAGTTTACAGCCGCTCTAGACCCTAAAATAGCTAAAAAGTTACTAGATAAGCTAATTTAGTTAGGATACCAGAAGAACAAACTCGTAAGAGATATAGTGGCGGCTCTACGTAATCGGAAAGCTCGCCGTTAGCCAAAGAAGATTAGGAAATTACTTTATTACAATAAGTTAGAATATAATATCGTTAACGGATAGATCTACTTCCGCTAACGCCTCTTCGTCCCTAACGCCCTAGACCTCCGCCTAGAAGTTATCTATTACTCTTATAGCAGCGGCCCCGCTAGTTACCCTAGCCGGGTTAAGACTCTTAACCTCTTAAACTAAATATACTAGTGGCTAGGAATCTCCCAGTTTACGGCTACCTTCGTTAAAGACTATACCCTATACTTTTATACTAAGACCCCCCGTTCTACCCCACTTAGTTTCCTAAAGCTACTAGAACTACCCGCTCGCCTATAGACCGATATTTTAATTAACTATATTATAACGCTGCCAATATACTAATGCTATGGCAAGGTATACGAACATATCCTTATTATTATAAACCGCCTAACTAAAATACAACACCTTATTCTAGTAACAGGACTCTTAACAGAGGAGCTAGTTAATAGCTTTGTTAACAATATATATAAGCTCCATAGTATACTAAGCACGATTATCTCCAATCGCGGCATATAATTTATTAGCGACTTCTAGCAACGACTAAGTAAACGCCTTAAGACAACCTTATAACCAAGCTTAGCCTAACACCCAGAAACGGACGGCTAAACTAAAATTATCAACGCTGCCGTAAATAAGTACCTTTATACTTTTGTTAGCTTTATATAGGATAATTAGGTTAACTACTTGCCGCTTACTAAGTTTGCTATAAATAACCAAGTTAACAAGAGCACAGGCATCTCCCCGTTTTTTGCTAACTATAGCTTTAACCCTTGCCTTAAAATTAAGCCTGCTGGCCCCTGCCTACTAATACTATTAGCACAAACAAAGAAAGAGTTCTTCCGCGCAGACTCTGTAGCCAACCGCTTTAAGCGGATATTAATATAGCTTAAGGCCCTAGCCCGGATTTTATAGTAACGCTATAAAGATAATACTAATACCTATAGGGATAAGAGCGCGTTATTCTATGAAGGTAATATAGTTATAGTTAGCTTAGAAAATATAAAAATAAACAGACCTAAGAAGAAATAGGACGATAAATAGGACGGCCTGTACCCCGTACTTACAGTATACCAAGGGGCAGTTATAGTAGACCTCCTAAACCACATCCGAGTAAACAAATCCTTCTATATATTTAAGGTCCGCCTCTAGGCTGCCGAAGAGATCCCTAGTTAAGCAAATATTAATACTATAGAGCGCCGTAATATATAAGGACGAGTAATAGAGAGAGATGATGATAGCAATATAGAAGATAAATAGGAGTTTAAGAAAATCCTTAATATATACAATAAAGACCCCTAAGGCCTAACTTATAAGATTAAATAGAAATATTATAAGGATACAACCTAGCAGCTAGAAGAGGACCTAAAGGGTTGCGAATAAGCTATACAGCGCTTCTATAAGCAACACCCTAAGAAGCTAGGACCCCCAGACTGGGCACAAAATAAGGAAAAGTTACGCTAAGGTTATAGCCGACCACCATATTAAAAATTTGTGGTGGTTAAAATATTATGGAACTTTAACCGCCGGTTAAAGTTATCTAATTAGTTAGAATTCTCGCCAAGAGCGCCACGCGCCAACTTTATTTGTTAAGCCGACTAATTAGGATTTTTAATATTTTTGTAGCAAAAACAGGTGGTCCCGCGTACTGCCTGTTTAAAGTTACTTGTTTAGTTTGGGGACCAAACCTTCTAGGGAGGGGAGTACTGTCACAGCACTAACCTGACGTATACTGTTCCTACTATTAGCTGGCCCACCACTAGCGCCTTAGCGGCTGGCCCTACTATTTATATACGATACCCCCTTTTACCTTCTTCTCTTCTTCATAGCACAACGTAGTTATTTAGTCTACTTCATTGCAGCACTGTGACACTATACCTAGTCGCTAACACGTATCTTAGGTGGCGGTGTTTTGTAACGGTTAGCGAAGTAAGCCTGTTTTGCTTGGGCCCAGGCCATCTCTCCTTTATAGTAGTTAAGTAGGTCTTTTATACGGTTTGTATATTAATTGGCAAGTAGCATCTTAAGGCGTTTTCTATATAGTAGTTTCTTATTAATAGGCTCTGGTGGCTCTATACCGGATTATAGGTAATATCCTTTATTTGCGAAGAACGGGGTAAGTTCTATAGTGGCTAAGACGTGGTTATTTACTGCGAATTTACCTAGCGGAAGGTGGTTTACCCAGTTGTCCTAACTATAGGCGACTACCTGTTATAAGTACGCCTTTATACTAGCGTTAGCGTTTTCCGGTTATCCCGCAGTTTTGTGGTAAAAGGATATAGATATCTTAATGGAGATACTAAGGCGTTGGCAGATCCGCCTCTATACGTTAGAGTTAAATTATGTGCCTTAGTTAGACGTAATAGAGTTAGGTAACCTATATAGTCGGTAAACTTCGCGAAGGAAGGCGTTAGCAACGTCGCTTACAGCTATGCCTTTAGTTAGGACGTAGTGGCGTTCTTTTATAAGTCGGTATATTATTATAAGGATGTTCTTATAGGTTTGGCCATGTCGTTTATAAGGCGGTAGGTTGACAACGAAATCTATAGCGATATCTGCCTATTAGCGTATAGGTACTAGTAGAGGGTATAGTAGTCCTTAGTACTTTATGTAAAATACTTTAGCACGTTTATAGCCATAGTAGGCGCTTATAAAGCGTTTAACTAAGTCTATTATTTTGGGCTAGAAGTAGTATTAGCTGAAGAGCTTATAGGTTCCTCCTTTGCCTAGGTGGCCGCTTAATTAGAGGTTATAGGCCATTTAAATTAGTTGCCGTTGTAGGTCTTCTAAGTTAGGGATAAATAAATGGCCTCTATAATAGAGCCTGTTCTCTTTTACTTCTAAAACTGCTATATTAATCTAGCCTAAGCTTTAGAGGTTAGTAGGCCGCGTATAGGTACCGGCGATCTTTGCGGCAATTAGTTAATGCAGTAATAGGTTAATAGAGGTGTTATATGCTACGGTAATAAGCTTATTAATTTTAGGGGGTAACTCTAGTTCTGTGGTATAAAGCTAAGGGGCGGTTAGTTCTATCTTAAGTAGTATACCTAGGGCTAAGTTTCGTGCTTTTAGGATTGTTTGTTGTTGGAATTAATTTTAAGGGTTATTTTCTAACTAAGGAAGGTTTTGCGAACGGCGTATTAGGCTATTAGGCTTAGTACCTTATACTCCTAGCCTATATGCGATTTTGAAGTTAAAACCGGAGAGAAATTTATTCTAGCGTGCTTGGCGTTAATTTAGTTGCTTTATGGTTATAAAATACTTAAAGTTACAATAATCTGTAAGAACTTTAGTTAGTTAGTTAGGTTCTACTAAGAAGAGTTCTGGTTAGAATTCTTTAAACGCTTATATAATTGCGAGAAGTTCCTTATTATAGATCTTATAGTTATATTCTTATAGTATAAGCTTAGACGAGTAGAATATAACTAGGTAAAGAAAACCATCGTCACCTATTTAGGAGAGGACGCCCGCGTTAACGTGGTCTAAGGAGTTAGTCTTAAGATAGAGTTGTTGTCCTAGTATAAAGTAAGCTAGAATAGGTGCTTTAGTAAACGTATCTTTTAGGTCTTAGAACGCCTTCTTATATTTAGGCGTCTAGGTAAAATATAGATATATTTTTCTTCCTTTTGCGAAAAGGCCCTTTGTTTACATTATTGCTGTAAGTGGTGCTATAACACCTAAGAAGTTATATATAAATTTCTAATAGAAGTTAGCAAAACTGAGGAAGGCTTATACGTCCTTAATATAGGTAGGGTTTGCCATCTAGTAATTATATATACTTTTTAGGGTCTATACGGACACCCTTAGTAGTAATAATTAGTCTAAGGTATTTTACTTCTGTAACTAAGAATTCGCACTTCTTTAAATTAATATAAAGTCCTGCGTCTTTAAGGCGCTATAAGACCTTTTAAACGTGCTCAGTATACTTAGAAGGGTTATTACTATAAATAAGTATATTATCCAGGTACGCGGAACAGAAGTCGTTAAGGTAGTCCCGTAAGGCGTTATTAATATAGCTTTAGAAGCTGCCTGGGCCGTTATATACGCTAAAAGGTATAATAGTATATTTAAATTGGCTGAAGCGCGATGCAAATGTGGTTTTCTATTCGTTACCTTCCCGTATTTAAAGGTGGTTAAAGGCGGCGATAATATTAAGCTTAGTATAGATTTTGGCTTAGCTAAGCCGTTTAAGGGTCTTACGTATAAGCGGTACGGGGTATTAGTTCTTAATTGTAATAGCGTTAAGTTCTCTATAGTTAACGCAGAATTAAATATCTCCTCTTAGCTTTTTAGTAAGGAGGATAGGGGCGGCTGCTAGGGATATGCTAGGATAAATAAACCCTTTGTTAAGGTGCTTGTTAATATACTTTTTATTAGGTAGGGTCTCTTATAGGGTAGCGTTTTTCCTTATTTAATATTAATAGCATAGTCGTTAGGTTAATGTAGGGGGAGTATATCTGCGCTCTTTTATAAGCACATATTAATAAAGTTATAGTATCTCTTAGGGAGGAGCTTACGGAGTTCCTTATTGGTAAGTCCTTTTTTAAGCTTTATAAACTTCTTAAAGTCTAAGGGTAAAAGTCCATAGAGTTCTACGGGGGTATTATTTTTTTAGGAGGTTAACTATATCTATCCTGTTACTATAGAGGACGTAGTCCTAATTTTTATTAAGCTTATATAGTTATAATTAGGAGGCTGCGGCAACGGTCTAGCCTTTCTTATATACTATACGGTAGAAGGCCGCGGCGCTTATATAGTGGTAGTTAGTCGTAGGTAGGGTAATAAGGGGTTCCTTAGGTTAATATCCTAGGGAGTAAATAGAGGCGGCTAGGCCGTACCCTAGGCAAGTCTCTCTATAGTATTTAGAGTTAAAGGTTACTTCTCTCTTTTACTAGTTAATGGCGGGGTTGTATTATTTAAGCTAGTTTATTCCGAGGATAATAGGGTAGTTTATAAGTAGTATAATATAGGCCTAGAGCTCCTCCTAGTGTCCGTTTATATTTAGGTAGAGTTATACTATATAGGTAATCTTTTATATAGTACAACTACCGTTAGCTAGTTATAGGGCGCGGGCTTTAGTAAGGAGTAAGGTAGGTAGGTTATAAGTATATATAAATTAGGTATCTATAAATTTATTAGTAGCTCTATAGTTAATTATAGAACGGGTTTTATATTATTTCTTAGCGGTAGTTTCCTCTATAGGTAAGACTATTTGCTTCCATCCTTTTATTCTTACTAAGCTATCTATTAAGCAAGCCAATATATAGATCCCTCTATTATTAGAGTGTCCTAACCTACGACTTAGGGCTAGGACTTTATGTTTTCCGCTTCTATATCTAATTCTACTACCATTACTATATCTTCGTCTTATGCGGTAGCAGCGCGTAGTAACGTATTTGGTATCTAGGGCATAGGGTTAGGTGTTTAACGGCGGTTACTAAACCTAGCCATTGGGCAGTTTAGGCTATAGCTATAATAGCCTTCTTAACGGCATCTATAGCAACGCCTTAGCTTCTAGAGTAGCTCGCGCTCTCCGTCTAGTAGCTTCTTTAGGAAGGCTGGTATAGAGAGGTCGATATTAGGACCAGTGGTGTTACTTTAGGTAGTAGGTGTTAGTAGTTTAGTAGGTCCGGAGGGCTTTTATAGGGAGGTCTTTAGGCGGGGGTTTGTAGTAGTAATCTGGTTTAGCCGTCATTCAATCTTCTATAGGGCTGCTACTATATTATAAACGTTGTTATAGTTATGGCTAGCGGCTGCGTAACTAAGGCGATAAGTAACTTTTTTAAGAAGATCTTCTTAGTCTTTAGCGTTATCTTAGGTAAGAGCTCTAGTGTATTCCTAGAATTTAACATAGAACTTATTAAATGATTTAGTAGGACTTATCTTTAGGGCGCGTAGTTTAGCTCGACTAGTAGCCACTAGGTTATAGTCGCGGTATATTTAGTTAAGGTCATTAAGGACTTCTTAGTAGGACTGCCACTTCTAGGGACTATTAGTCTCCTATTAAGCGAAAAGCCTATTAAACAGGATACCCTTTGTTTATCCGATAATGTAGCTAATCTTAGTATCTTCTGTGGGGAAAAGGCAGGCGCTTTGGGTTAGTTTCTCGCGGATTTGCATTTTCTAGTGGCTGTATTCCTTACGGTTGCCCTTAAAGATTAGGGGATTAGGGTAGCGTGTATTAGACCCTATAGTGGTAGTTTAGGTTTAATTATTGTGGCTTTTGTTATTGCCGCTACTATAGTAGGGGTTCCCATTAGGTAAAGCTGCTCGGCGTTAACCTTTTGTTAAGCGTTAAGTAGGTAAGGTTGCCGGGGGCGTAGAGGCTTAGGTGGCGTTATATGTAGTAAAGAGGTATCTAGTATCGTTATAAATGTGCTCATTAAGCTGAGATTGTAGGTATTTAATTATACCCTCTCTTTTAGTAACTGTAGTAATAAGTATAATCTTAGCCTTCTTTAATTGTTAGACGTCGCGTTTAGACGCGCGGAGGTTATTTTTAATCTCTTGGTATATGTTATTAGCGAGCGCCTTATAAGCTTATAGGTCTTAGATAATATTATAATTTTAGGTAGTACGCATCTTAGCTCGTATAAGCTTTAGATAGTAGTTCTGTAGAAGGTAGTAGTATTTATTGGGTTCTCGTACTACTATTTTTATAAACATCTCGGCATCTCGTATCTCAATCTTAATAGGTAGTAGCCCTTCGGCTTGTTTATCCGTGGTTGTGTAGTTAATAAAGGATAAGACATTATTAATGTCCCTCTTATGGTTGTTGTAATCTTTTAAGCCACTAGGCTTCCCTTTAGGGGTTAAGGCTAGGGCTAATAAATCAAATCCTCCTAGGACTGATTAGTGTCGTGGTTTTAATGTAGGTATTAAGTTTAATATAGTGGCTAGTAAGGAATTTCGTCTTACTATCGTTGATTCTTTAGGAGTACGAAGTGAGGTAACTTGTGGACACGCTGCTTCTAGCAGCGTCTGCGGTATCGTAGAGACGTAGAATTGGTCGTAGGCTAAGCGTCGGTGAAGAAAAAAGGCGTAACGTAATGTTATGGAACGGGGGCAATGGCTACAAAGCGTATGTATTCAAGGAGTCTACAAAACGTTGCGTAATCGATCGTAAGGGTTGAGGGCGTAAGGAGGTAATATACCCTCGCGTAGCTGATATAAGCTGTACGCGAGGTGTACGCGAGAGCACGGGGTTCTCCTATGGAGGCCCCTGCGGTCAGGTTCCGTGACACTACTAATAGGTACTCTTTCCTCTAAGATTACCTAAGTATTATATAGAGGGTAAACAACACAAGCAGAACTAACGGAGCTATAAATTGGCCTAGGGTATTTACTAGAAATCCTGTATATAACTAGGCTCCGGGGTATTCCCTAAAATTATTAACAAGAAGCCTATATTTAAAGAACTTTTAAATATACTAGTGCTTTACGGATAGGCTTAAGCCTCTCCTCTAATTGCGGATGTATATATGTATATATATTCTCTTTAACTAGGACCCAACCGTCTTTTATAGTCTTTAGCTATTTGCTAAAATCGCTTATTGCCTAAACGGCTTCGGGTGGCAGCGAAGCTTGCTTAAAATCGTCCGATTTCTATTCCGCTATAGAGGTGGCATAATAATCCTTCTAAGACGTTAGAATCTGTTCCTCTCCATAGGTTTAATTATACGTTAGCAATAATTTCCTGCCCTATTTTATAGGGAAGCGCGACTTTCTTTGCCGGGAGGCGGTAAGTTGTTTGAATCGGCCGTTAAGTAACAGGCGTAGGAGTTATAAGGCTCTACGTTATTATTGCGGGGTTAATAGAGGGGCAGACAACGTAGGGGGGTTTTTTTTTTGCCTTAAGGCGGTTAGCAAGTTCCTCGGCAGCACTAGGGCCCCCTTAGACACTTTACCTTATTTAAAGTCTTGTCTCTTATTACTAAACTCTATCTTTTTTTTAGAGAAATAATAAGTACTATTATAAATTTTGGTGAGAAGGCTGCGGGCAATTGTAGTTTTATATATAAGATATTTAGCTACCTAACCGTTTCGCCGTACTACGACGGGCCGCTAATATATACGCGCGACGCCTATTTCCTAATCCTTAAAGGATCTGCTCTGTAGTGCCCCTCCCGCCTTTAATAATACGTTTATGGCCCTTTTACTTTAAAATTAATCCGTAATTAGCGTGCCTAGCTATCTACAGCAGCCTTTATCCCGGTACCGTTACTAGCGATTTAAATTTAGCCTATCTTTACGCGTGGCTACCAGTAATGGGTTGCCGACTTTCCTCTATAGCAGTGGCCCTATATTCTAGCAGCATAGCTAGAGGCGAGGTGATGTTCGCCCTATAGCGACACCTTATGCCGTTTAGCAACCTCTGCATATATATTTACTACACTCTCGCCCCTAAATACGCCTCCCTATTTATTATGTAACACCCCAGACTTTAATTTTAGGCCGGTTTGGTCTTCTTTGCATATAAATAGACTCCCTAGGATTGTATATCGTATCCACTAAAACCTTCTTTCGCGTTCCAGTCTGTACCTCGCAGTAATAGCTATTAACCATAACGTTTAGGTAAGCAACTATATACGTAAAGCTTCCCTCTAGTCCCCCTACCTTTTAGTCTATTCTGCTACCTAATTAAGATCTACCTTGCGTTGTAATTCACCCGTTAGTTTTAGAGGCAGCCTTTCCACGTAATGTTAGGGCCCTAGTATAGATGTTTTATAAATATCAAAATTAAGCATATCTAATATATGCATTATAAAATTATCTCGTAGGATAAAGTAATAAACGATCTTTTAAACTAAGATAAATGTAATGTTAGCAATTATAGAAGAATAATATAATTCTATAGCAACTTTCTATTTAATAAACCTAGAATCTTTAAGTTTTCTAGCTCTTGGACACCTTAATATGCAAAAGTTGTCCTTCTATTAGACCAACTCTCCTCTTTTACACTTAATAATGGTGTAATATCTATTTTGCACACTGTGTATGGCAATCTTGTATATAAAATGTTCCAAGTCACGCCTAAGTCCCGCTTGTAGATTCTATACTTAAACGAATTAGAAATAGATATATGTTTTTACCTATTGCGGACTTTTCTCTTATAAGCTAATATCTAACACTTCCGTTCGCTAATATTTAGGCTTATATCGCAATTCCATAATCTACGGTATATTTGTTTAAAATTATAATTGGAAGCCCTTTTAATCCTAGAATACTACTTAAAACCTACGCCTACTTAAAATCTCTTAAGAAAACTAAAGGAGATTTACGCCTTAAAGCCCTTACCACTCCTTTTATTCTTAAGTCCCACGGCCTTCCCTAAATGGAGGATGCGGAGTTGGAATTAACTAATGATTAAGAGATGGTGATAGCTAAGATTATTATGCCTCGTTTATAGCTTGGGATATTTATGCAATCCGTTACTGTAGTTCTTGGTTCTAAGGGAAACGAAAACTTTAAGGTTGGCAATTTCCTTATTTAAAAATTACGCTGTTTGGGCTTTAATAAAGCAGAATACGTTAGTGTAAGTATTATTATGTATAAGCTTTAATAAACGTCTTGATCTAATAAGTCTAAAGGCGAATGGTGTAAGAGATACGTCTTAGTATACCGAGAAGGCGTAGAGCATTATCTATATCTGCGGGTGTATGGCAATTCCCTATAGCGTATAGACTGGCGAGCTGTTATCCTCTGCGAATATAGTGGTTTTCTATACTGCGAGCCTTATGTTGCCGGAATATTACGCATAATAGTAATATATAGGACGTAAGATAGAGATAAACCTTAATTAATCCATTAAAGCCTTCTATACATTATAGCCTGTATCTCGTATAACAGTTGCGCTTTAAGTTACGTAATATATAAATGCTGCCTAGCCCTAGCATCTTTAATACTAACGAGTATTTTAGATGCCCTACTTTTCTTAATGCTTAGAGCGCCATAATAAGGGCATTTTAACCGCCCGTTAAAGTATATTACGATTAACATCGCAACAGTTTGCCGATTTTGCCGATGTCGCCTTATATGCCGTCTAGCGTTCTTAGAGAAGCCATATGTCTTAACCTTTACCGATCTCCACCCGCAGCATAGCTAATAGGCTAACTTTATTGGTGCCTAGAGAATAGCTAAAGGCGAGGCGGTATTTATGACCTCCGGATATATATCGGCGGCATCTTCTTATTTATGGTGTAGGTTTAATACCTTAGATACATACCGCACGCGTGTATATAGGTTGGCCTAATCTATCTAAGCTTAAGTATGTTAGCGACTCAGTCAATTGAGGCATGAGCACGGTATGAGGGACGTGCAAGCCTGTACAATTGGATTGTCTATAAACGAGAATCTAAAGCTAAAGAAAAGGAAAGGAAAGGACAAGTAGCAACGCGAGGAGTTATATACGATCCCTAGTCACGTGAGAGTCACGTAAGCCCTGCGTTTACCATAACGTCTACCATAGCTGCCGCTTTCTGCCAGTGCCGTAACATTACCCCCCCCTCCGTAAAAGCCTGCCCTCAGGCTTTATATATCCGTATTATGCCCGTGGGGCGTTCTTATCTTTATGCTCTTCCGGTAGCTTATTATCTTCATTATACCAGCATTCTATCCATTCGTTTAGGTACTTTGGCGGTCCCGGTTTATTAGGGTAACGGCTATAGAATTTTTAAAGCTTATGGGGACTACTAATAAAGTTCTATATAGGGTACCAGGTAGGATCTGGGTCATAGCCTTTCCAACTAACGTGGTACTTTAGCGTTTTCCTTACTAGCTTATAGGCCAGTATCTCTTTAATTTCCCATTCGTTATCGCCACTGACTTAAATCGGCAGGGGGGGTTCGTTCTTTTATCTAGGTAATGGGTCGTTCGCAGCCTTCCGTAGCTTATCCGGCGAGAAAATAGGGTAAACCTTGATTAAATCTGGGAGCTCTATTTTGTACGAGTTGCCTATTTTCTTAAGGACCTTATACGGTCCTGCTATCTAATAATTGAGCTTACGGCTAGGCCGTTCCGTCTTCTAGTTCTTTGTTATAACCTAAACTATATTACCTATAGTAAAGTCGGGCTCGCGCCTATGCTTGTTTGCCTGCTGTTTTATTGATTTTTAGGCCTTTTCTAGGTTTATACGGGCTACCGTCTAGGCTTCCTCTAAGCGCTTGGCGTACTGCTGGGCTTCCTTATAAGACAGTTTCTCGCGTACGGTCTGTGGTCCTTTTAGCCTATCCTAGTTAAAGTTTGTTTGGGGTAGATACCCCATTTCTAGTTAGATAGGTGCAAATCCCGTAGAGTTATGGGGTAGGGTCGCCTGGGCGTAGTCTATTAGAGGTAGCAGTTCGCCCTAGTTATCTCAGAAGTAGTTAACGAAGGGCCGGAGTCTCTGGTCTAAGTATTGATTTATAATCTTCGTCTAACTATCTGTCTGGGGGTAGTACACCGTAGAAAGCTTTAGCCTAATTCCTAGGATCTGGGTAAACTCGTTCCAGAAAGCCGATATAAACTGCGGTCCGTGGTCCAATATAATAGTGTCTAGTAGTCCGTAAATTTGGTAGATATAATAGATATATAGTTAGGCCGCCTCTTTAGCATCGATATTCTTATGACAGGGGATTAAGAAAGGGCGTTTGCCAAAACGGTTAACTAAGATTATGACCATATTGTACCCGTTACGGTTTACTGGTAGTTTATAAAAGTCTATAGAGATATGCTGCCAGGGGCGCTTTGGTATTGGGAATGGCTTTAATAGTCCTGGGGTCTTATCTTGTGGAATTGTAGACCTACGGCAGTCGTTACAGTTCCTTATATAACGGTTAATATCCGTAACTATTCCGGGCCAGTAGTAACGGTTACCAATAATCTTACGGGTTTTATTTTTTCTGGGGTGGGCCGTAGAGACCTGGGTATATGCTTTGGTAATAAGCCGGGTTCATAAGTTCTTTTCTTCTACTACTACTAGCCGTTCCCGGTGCTTAAGTAGTCCATTTTTAAGGGACTATGGGCTGGTAACATCCTTTGCCTTTTCGCGGTACTCCTGTAGAGAAGGGTCCGTACGGTTTACTTGCAGTAGTTTATTAATAAGGTCGAATTCCGTAGGGTTAATGGGACATATCTTAGCGCTTAAAGATTTAGTACTTAGTTCTTCCCGTATCTAAGGGTTAAGGTGCTCTAGTTGTAGTAGCGTCTAGGTCCGTAATAAGACCTTTGCGGCCATTTGGTTATCTAGGTCCTATTTGCGCCTTATAAGAGCGTCCACACGGTTAGTGGCGCCTAGCCTATATATAATTAGGAAGTTAAACTAAGATAGAATATCCGCCTAGCGCGCCTGCCGGGCCGTAAGGGCTTTTATTATTATGAAATATTCTAAGGCCTTATAATCTAAAACCACTTAGATAGGTTCGGGGGTCCCTTTTAGCTGTGCTCGCCAGTGCTGAAAGCTATAGATAATAGCCAACATTTCTTTGTCATAAATTGGGTAGTTTAGCTTAGTATCTACTATAGTCTTTGAGTAGTAAGTAATAGGGTGCTATTCCCCGTCCGTCTACTTCTGGGAATAAACGCCAGCAATAACACTATTTAAGGCATCCGTTTCTAGCATTAAGGGCCGTTCTGGGTTAAAGTAGGCGAGTAAAGGAGCGGAGACTAGCCGTTTCTTAAGTTTATCGAAAGCCTGCCTATATATAGTGTTAAAGTGGAAGGGCTAGTCCTTTATTATAAGGCGGCTAAGGGGCCGAGTAATCCTGCTATAGTTCTTAATAAAGCGTTAGTAGAAGTTATAGAAGCCTAGGAATAACTGTATCCCTTTTACGGTCCGTGGTGGTTCCTATTAATTAATTACAGCCGTCTTTTCCGGGTCTACCTTAATTCCGTCCGTACTGATAATAAACTCTAAGTACTTTGTTTGCTTTACACTAAACTCTAACTTCTTAATATTAGCCTAAAGGCTAGTATTACGGAGCCGTTGTAAGACCTTATAGACGTGCTCCTCGTATTTTAACTTGTTTTTAGAGTAAATTATAATATTATCTAGGTAGGCTGTACAGAAGTCGTCGAGGTAGTTAAAAAGTATATTATTTATATATCGTTGGTACGTAGTAGGTCCGTTAGTTAGTCTAAAGGGGAGTACTTTACATTTATACGATCCGTATTGAGTCTAAAATATAGTAAGGTCTATAGATCTGGGGTCCATCCTAATTCGGTAGAAGGCCTGGCGGATATCGAGCTTTGTAAATACCTTAGCTCTATTTATTTAGGCCAGCGTCTTATCTAGTAAGGGTAGCAGATAACGGTCTTTGCGGGTTATATTATTAAGCTTACAGTAGTTAATGCAGAAACGAAGTCCTCCGTTTAGCTTTTTTATAAAGAGAATAGGGGAGGCAAATAGGGCCTAACTAGGCTTAATAAACCCCTTTACCAGGTTATTCACAATGTACTACTTAGTGGCCTATAATTCGGCAATAGATTGTTTACGAAGGGGGGTATAGCTAAGGACGTTTTCCTTGTCTGGTTTAATCTCAATCTTATAGTCGTATGGTTAGTAGGGTGGGAGCATATCGGATGCTGCCTTAAAGAATATGTCCTTAAACTCTTAGTACCAATGGGGTAGTTTCCGTTCTACTAGCTCCTTATCTATAAGCTTATCCTCCTCTTAGGCCAGGGTCTCTTTTTCTTTAATTATTTAATCAATTTTATATAAGCTAGTTATAAAGGTAACGGTATCCGGCTGAACTAAGTTCTAGTAGAATCCTACAGCGCCAATACAGCAGATATTAACTAGTAGGAGGTCCGTAGGTTTCTTTACAGATGTTCGTTAGGCCGTATTTTATAGTATAGGGTTTATAGTCTTCCTTAGCTCGCGTTCTATTTTCCGTAAGTTGTCCTTCCAGTCTATTAGTTTAGTATGCCGTCCAATATTCCTGGCCTTTTATTATGGCTATATAGGGCCTAGGTTCTCTACCAGGGACTTAGGTAGGTCACTATTAACTTCCTAAGTCTGTGGTGCGGGTAGCGTAACATAGGTAGCCTAGGGGCGGCGTAGTATACGGATCCGTTATAGGTTAAGCTGTATATCCTTCTCAAAGGCCTGGTCTCTACGTATGGCATTGGCCTAGTAGATAGTATCAATCTAGAGTCGTACTAGGTTTTCTATTGTAATGCTGATTTCTTTTATAAAAGAAGGGGTTAGGGGTAGAGTTTTGGGCTAGATAAGCTATCTGCTTTGTATGTTAAGCTATAAGCCTAAATGGGCTAGCCATTTCCTCCTTAAGATTATATTATAGCTTCCAAGGTCCGTAATTAGAAAGGGGACGTTATACTGCCTTTGCCTATTAACGCGGAGGTATATTCGTAAAATACTTATAATAGGTTGCCCTACCCGTCCGTTATACCCGCGAATGGGAATTAGTTTAGGCAGGTCTTCTATAGGTGTATTAAGAAAGTCAGCTAGCTTTACAGCACACTGGGTGTTAATTAGGGTAAAGGCATTTGCTCCAGAGTTAGCTAAGGTAGAGGTTAAAACTTAATATCTATTGCGGAATAAAGTATAAGGGATAGTGCAGCTTCTTCTACTAACTAGCCAACCCAGATTAACATATAACATGTTAATCCCTTTTAACCCTAGAGAGGAGTCTTTCTCTAGGGTTCCTCTTTTTTCGACTCCGTACTGTCCTCCTGGATTAACAGAACCTCGCCCGCTTTTGCCTTTATCGGGTAGTTCCTTATAGGGTGGCCCTTTTAACCGTATGAGAAGCAAGCCCCTTAATTGCTAAGGGCCTGTATGCGGGGGTCGCTGTAGGTAGGCCGAGTAAGCGCTTAGCCCGCGGTAGGGCTAGCTACACGGCTAGTCGCTAGGTTGGCAGCCGGCGTAGTAGGCGTTGCGGGTTGTACTAGGGTATTGCGGGCCGTTCTTGCATTGCTTATAGCTTAATTTAGGGGATTCCTAGCCTTTATCCGGTTAGCTCGTGCCTTAATTTAATGGAGGCCTTGGTTAATAGCCAGGCAATAGTCCGTAAGTTCTTTTAACGTCTATGTAGTAGTAAAAGCTAGTAGTACGGCCCGCTGTAGGTCTAGGGTAAGCTTATTAAAGAGGTCTGGAAGTAGGTCTTCCTGGGGAATCTAGGCTTGTCTGGCTAGGTGTAAGAAGCGGGTTTGGAAGGCCGAAAAGGTCTCCGTTGTTTTTATATTTAGACTTTTATAGCCAAGGCGGGCGTTCTATACCCTAAAAGGGTCCTTATAGATAGAAGATAGGTAGTTAATTATTTCTTCTTTAGAGAGGAAGGGCTCTGCCAAGTCCTGGGTGTATTGCGGACGTAGATACGTCTATGCGTCTCCGCCAGTACGGCCGAAAACGTAGGCCATTTTGGCTTAAGTAGTAGGGAAGTAGTCCGTATTGACTTTGAGCTTATCCTGTAATTAAAGCTTCTAATTATTAAATATAGGGTCGGCTCTGTCTGTAAGTAACGGGGGGTCCGCAACCTTTGCGGACCGCAATAATCCTGATGCTGTATGTTGGGCTAGGGCCTTAAGGACTGTAGCAAGTCTGTCCAATGGGTCCTCGCTAGATGCAGGGGTGCTTCTAGTTTTAAGCAGTTCTCGTAGCCGTTTAATTTTAGCATTAGCTGCTGCGAGCTCTGCTTAAGGGGTTAAGACATTAATTGTTTCTTCGTCTAAGGCGTTTGCGGGTCCTGTAGCTACTTTGCCTGCTGCTGTGTTTTGTGGCATAGTGCTAGGGTATTAGGTAATTCTGGGTAATTTCTTTAGGGGTTCTGGTCTGTGCGTATCTTATAGGTCCTTTCCTTAGGTTCTATTCTTTTCCTTTGAGTTCTATCCTTGTGGTCCTAGTAATGTCCTTAGGGTCCTATTCTGTGTCCTTGTCCTATTCGTGGTCCTGTAGATATATTTAAGTTCCTTCTTAGGAAGAAAGGGTGGTTTAAGCTTTAGATAATGTTAGCGACTTAGTTAATCGAGGCATGAGCACGGTATAAGGGACGTGCAAGCCTATATAATTGGATTGTCTATAAACGAGAATCTAAAGCTAAAGAAAAGGAAAGGAAAGGACAAGTAGCAACGCGAGGAGTTATATACGATCCCTAGTCACGTGAGAGTCACGTGAGCCCTGCGTCTACTATAACGTCTACTATAGCTGCCGCTTTCTGCCAGTGCCGTAACAAAGTATACCGTAATTAGCGCTCCCTTTATCTTTTAGCATGCACTAGAAGCTAAGTCTTAAATTAGAGCTATAACACAACCCTATACCTTATCCCTTAAAACCTTTATATTACGGCTAACACCTAGTAATAAACAGCAGCAGAACTAGCTGTTAAAATAGCCCTAGAGCTAAAGTCCGTCTAATGTCTAATAACCCTTAGCTCTATCTATACTAACGCTACTAATACCTTTTCTAGGCATACCCTAAGCCCTTTAGTAAGGCATTTACTACGAAACCTACTACCAGCGGTTATATTAATATTTAAGCCGACTTCTAACCATATAAGAAGGCAAGGTTAGACCTGAAATTATATATATCTGCGGACCGCTCTTATAGTTAGTAAGCCACTAACCCACCACCTTTTATAGTCTTTATTACCTGTAGCACTACCATACGCCGCATATTTATGTTAAGAAATAGCTAATAAAGTACCTATTGTAGTGCTCTTACAACCGTCGCCCTTTTTGCCAAACCTCTTTGTCGCCTGTTTAGCACTTAATTAACGTAATAGATCTCTCTAAAGTTACTACCTTCCTTATATCTTGTTGGAAAATAAGCCTATAACGATATTACGTAATAAGACTTAGGAGAACCTCTTGGCAGGAATCTAACTAATTAGAGAACTTCAACCGCCGAAGTTCCTTAAAATCTCTTTAACCACCTATATAGAATATAAGCAATGTATAGAGTTTTAGCCCTATAACCTTATTTTAATATATCTATACTAAATGGTATAATGCTGATGGGTTAGCAGAGGGTCGGGAAGCCAGTGATCTTATTAGATTAGCGTGGCGTGGATCTATATACAATTTAACGCTAGGAGCGCCGCGGCGCTCTAGTGTAGAGATATATTATATAGAAAGTCTTGGCATAGTTTTAGTGTTGTATTTAAGAAGTAGGAGGTAGTTAAACTTACTAAAAAGTCGTTAGAGCTTTACACCGTATATACTATTTACCGTACTAAGAAACAGATGCATATTACGGCGCTTTAAACGTTTAAAAGGATAGAGAGCCCTTAGTAGTATTAATAAGGCAGGAGTATAGCAGGCTTTAATTCCGATAATACGCAGAGCACTTTCTCTACTGAAATTTGGTCTCTGGTAGCTATAAATATGCGTCGCTCTAGATATGGAAAAGGGTCCTAGGGACCCTTTATTAATAGGAAAGGGTAATGGATAGAACTCGTATAATACTGCATTTGGTTGGAGTAAACAGTTTCTTATCTAATTCTATAGATAAAGCTTCTACTTTAGACAGGCTTATAAGACGCCTAGGATACATCCTCTGTATAGTTTGGCTAAAGTCTAGTATACTGTCGTTAAGCAGCGTACTAACACTGGTGGCAAAGTGAACAACTTAAAGGCAGCGTAAATAACCTTTATTAATCTTTACTACCCGTTCCATCAGCCTTTGGAGCATAGCTGGAGGTAAGACAATATTTGCCCTGTGAGGGCTTCCCTTATACTAGTTCGCATACATATCTACGGCACACTTGCCTTTAATTTAGGCCTTAATTCCTCTAAAATAGGCTTACCGGTCTTCGTTACCTGCAGCGCCAGTATATAAGTTATTTATTATATATATGCACTCTAAGCCAGCTTAGCTAATACACACCGCAATCTGCGCCTCGCCGTTATAATGCGGCATTGAGAGCTTCGGTTTTAGGCCGATTAGGCCTTTTACGTATATAATAGTCTGTGTCTTATAGCAAAGGTGTAAATAATGGGCATAGCTTATTTTATACCTCCTAAATAGGTTTTAAGGCTCCGAAATAGAAGTTCGAATAAGTATAGCGCTAGTATAGGCTTTATTAATATAATCTATAGGCCTATAGAGAATAACGCAGATGTGTTACAGCTAAGCCCTTATAACTAGAGAGCATTAGATATTTATCTACGCTTTACTCTAAATTCCGCAGCGACGTCCTAAACCAAATTTTCGCTTTTATTTAGCTTAATACTCTCCATCTCTCTTTTTACCCAAATGAATTAATAATACCGCTTTAACTATTTTAAGATAATGCTTCCCTATTAAACTAAGGATAAAGCCGATAGAGCGAGAGCTCTGGAAAATTGCGTGGGCGAATTTAATATGGCGGTGGCCATATAATAATATCGTTGCGCAATCCCTTTACTGATGCGTATTTTATCCTTATTGTACCTAAAATTTAAACTTCCTTGCGACACTTACCTGTAGCTTATAAGGCTTTCTTTTAAGCTAGCGTTAGTATAAGGGTTGGATATCGACTATACTTTGGAAAAAAATTTATTACTCTTGCAGGGTAATGGCTTTCTTAATTATTTTTCCTAGTTTAACCTTTTATTTACTAATATATTACTTATAGGCGAAAATACCGCCCCTAGGATGGGGAAGTCCTAATACTTAATTAGAGACGTCCTATTAAAGAACTTAAGGCCGAGTTCCTGCCTAATAAATCCAGAACCGTTTATCCTAAAAATATACCCTATCTTACCAGCTTTTTAATTTAAGTTTGCAAGACTATAAGTCTTTATTTTAATCCCGAATAGGTTCCTGCTATATTTAAGGAGTTGCTGCCCTACTTTAGCATTGTTAACCCAGAGCATGTATATACGGTAATTGCGTTACTTAATCTATTGTTTCTAACAGCCCCTATAAAGCAGACTGCTAAAAAGCAATACTAATACTACCTGCTAACTTTTTTTAATACTTAGTCCTAGGTTGCTTACTCGCAGTTTACTAATGAGAATTTTATTAATCTATTTTCCAGACTTGCTAGAGACTCTTTACTCGCAAGATATATCGCGTTCTTAGAGTATGGTGTCTTTACTAACTAATAATCTGCGCTTATTTTTACTACTATTTTTCGGCTTTTAGATATACCTAATAAAAACTTAAACTCTGCTTACTAATAAGTTAGAGAACATTCTTAGAGAGCAAGCTTTCTTATATAGGCGCAGTTTAATAACACCGAAAACTATCCTACTGCCCAGAATGTCGCTTAATTAATTATAATGTCTTTGTCTCCCGCCTATTTGGTCCATTTAGTCTCGATTTTATTAAAGCTAAAGAACCTCCTATAAGCTGTTAAGATATACTTCCATCTATTAAACTTTAGTAACTAGACTTTAACCTTATCGCAACTAATCTTCCATTTAGCTAATATATTTGTCTTACGCTAGAATTAAGAGCGAAGTGGTAAGATAGAGGTACTAGATAAGAGGAAACTTAATAATATTCTTAAGTGTTAATTTGTATAATGCTTACGGGAGGCTATATTTATAGGAATTTTCGCTACAACACCTTCTGCCATAAAACTTACTATATTAACTCTTTAACTCCTGGCCTTTTTTAACTAGAACTTGATCTTGCCTAGAGCCCTCTAGCGGATATATCCAGCTATATAGGGTCTAGTTAAAGTCTATAGAATAATACCCTTAATCCGAGCATTAAACGTATTGTTTAATATTATGGTAAAGGCGAAAGGCTATAGGTGTTATATTATAACACTCCTTTGGCTTCTCCTTCTGGGCATTAACGCTAATAATCTAGAGAAGACTTTATACGCATTATCCTATATAGAAGTTATATCCTATATAATACCGTTCCACAACCTAATAAAGGAGAATATAGCGGGTTATAATAGGCAAGTGCAGGAAGATAATATAAATACTTTAGCTAAACACGACTTATACCTAGCTAACCAGTAAATAATTAAATAGATTGTCCGGTTAGAAAGCGGCGACATTATTAACTATAATAAAGAGTTAAACGACTATTACAAGGAAATAATCCTAAGGTCGTCCACTGCAAAAGTCCTAGGATTTGTTGATTTACTATTTAACCGAGTCTTCGTCCTTTTGGAGAAGTTAGAGAAGTTAAAGAGGCCTAATAGTTTCTGTTTATATAGTAATGACCTGGAAAATAAGGTACTAGATATACTTGCAAGAGTATCTACTATATTTTTTGCAATATTATCGCCGGATTTGTTTAATATGGCGCTAGGTAAAACCGCTAGATTCGCAGTAAGTACTAGTTTTTAGCAAATAATATCCGTAGTAGGTTTTTTATATAACGTGCTTATGAAGGTTAACCCTAAAAAGTCTCTAAAGCGATTGCTACCCCTTTTTACTGCTAGTATTCGCAGAGAAATCAATATTTATAAAGCTGGCGCAACGGGAAATATGGAGATACTACTAGGGGATTATATATTAGTGTGGAACATATATCTACTCCATTACTCCTTAACCGAAGTTAGAGACTCTGTGCTTGCTTAGAAAGAAGAGCTATTTACTATTATTAAGTACGTGCAACTAAAATGCAAAGGAAGCCCTAGGATAATTGCCTCTAAAATCACCAGACGTCTCCTATATAATTTAACAGCTATATATACCGTCGATTACTTAATGCATAAGAAGGATGAGCTTAAGAATGAACTTATATATATATGGGGTAAAACTACAGACCTAAAGAAATTTAATGTTACATGGCATAAGCCAAATGATAAGGAAATTAACTTTGCGGCTAAACTGTCTAGCTCGCAGTGCAATATGGTAATTAATTCTTTAACTAATTTAATTAGACCTACGCTATTTATTAAACGAGATAGTTTTAGGAAAGAGTGGTCCGACAAAATATCTTAATGCGTTTACCTTCTTTAATTAGTAATATTAGGCATCTCAAATCTTTTTAATCCTAGAGCTGATAATAGCGATCCTACCGTAAGCTGTAACGCCTTACGCCAAAAGGATGGAATTGATATAGGTGGTAAGGAAGATAGTACCAACTTAGCTAAAACGGAGGATAAGGAGCTAACCTTCCAGCTTATGTCAGGTTACCCCTTAGATTAAGGATGTAAGAATTACCAGTTAGTCCATAAGCTGCACTATAAGATAGGTAAAATTATTTACGAGATCTATTAGTTCCTATTTGTAAAGTAGTAAAATAATCTAAAATGCTTTAAGGCGTTATATAATGCATCCAAGTCATAGTTTACTAAAATGTGTTCCTATAATAATAAAATGTTTAAAAGGTCCAAGATTCTTAAAGCTTAGCTTACTTTATTTAAGTTTAAAGGGCTCTAAAAGGAATATCTAAGGCCACTACTTGTTAAGCGAGCACAGCTTTATTATCTTTAGAGGTTGTATTATAATGTATACTCTAGGCCCCTAAAAGAACTAAAGCTGACTAAGCTACTTCTTTCTAACCTTGTTAATCTAAGCTTATCTACTTATAAGGAAGTTCGCCAGAGCGTAGGGGATGTAATTAATTGGATAGTGAACCGATTTTTAAAGACCGCACCACTTATTATCCTACTACTTCTAGACGCGTTTACACGAGTAGTGAAGGAGAAAAATCCTATAAGTATTGAAGGCGCAATGACCTATTTGTTATCTAATAATATACAGCGCAAAATTTCCTAGCATTGGGGATACATTCCACGTATTATAAAAGCCTGCGTTAAAGCTACTTAAATTGAGAGTAATTCTATATAGAGTCTTTTAATAGATAAGGAATTGGAAATTATACACATTATTAGACCTTAAGAATACGTAGTTATTTACTAGTATAACTTCGGAGACGCTATTGTCTTAAAGAAAGTTAAGGCTAAGATTTAGACAAGAAATAGCTTTATAGCGAGTAAGAAAGCAAAGTTGTTAAGGGATTTTATCTAATTAACTAAGGAATTTAACTAGAAGATAAAATGGTGTCTAATTATAAAGATTATAGAAAATCTTGAAGTTGCCTATAGTTTAATTGCTTCTAAAGCGTTTATTAATATAATTATAAAAGCCTCCGTAGATTCTTATCCTGACCTTTATTACATCTCTTGACAGGTTATATATAAAATCTTTAAGTTAGTAGATATACGAATTTTTACTAAACGTAAATATAAGAATTATCTTCTAGACGCCGTCTCGGATCTTAATAAAACCCTTTAGACTAACTCCAGTTATAAGCCGGATTTAGAGTCTGAGGCTCCCTATATAGATAAGGACCCTTAAAAGATAGTATAGAGTAAATCTCCGCAGATACTACGGCTTATCCCTATAATAATTATATATAACGACATTAAGGAGAGGGTACTCTTCCGTATTGCGCAGCGATTAAATTAAGAATGGTTATTAAAGTAATTAGGGTTTATAAAGATAGAATTAAATTATAAAGTCTAGGATTATAAATTTTAGGAGTCGCATTATAAATTCCAGGAGTTATATTACATGTTAATTTATTACGTATGTTGGCTTTTCTTAACTAGGTCTAACTTTGTAGATATTTAAAAATTTATAGAGAGTGTTTTCGAAATGTGTAGTGATGAAAACTACTATAGGGTCGCTGCAGAAGCCATAACTGCGTTATTCCTTCTTCCTACGGTTTTGGCGCCATATATATGGGAAATGTTTTAGGAATCCGTCTTACCCGAAGCTAGAACGGTTTTATAAGAGCGGTTAGCTAATAAGAATTAGGAGATGTTTTTAAGGTATATAATAAAAGATAGCAACCTAAGACGATTTTAGCTACTTATTAAACCTATATTTCGCGTTAACATGGAATCTAATAGACCCTCTTAAGATTCCCTCTAGATTAGTATGCTAGGCTTAATTATTTATTATACCGGTCCGCGCTATCTAGAAAAGTAGAAGGTTTTGTAAAACTTTATAGATTATCTTAATCATCTATATAATGCTGTCCGTTCGGTAATAGGCATAGCGCTAGCCCATATAATAACAATTAACAAGTTATATAAGGATGTTAAGCATCTTATTAACGCATAGATAAAATATTCTTTAATTAGTATCTAACCGTATTATTTAACGAATAAGAAATCTATAGTAAATGCTAAGATCCTTTGCCGACTTAATATATGGTAGAAAAACGACCAAGATTCTTACGTCTGGGCTATACGCACCCTTTTAGCATAGTGGGATACTTATTTGTTATCTCACAGTTATACTTAGCTGCTTAATTTCCCATACATAAGGCTTATTGAGTTTATCCTCTTAATAGTCGCCATTAACAAAGAGATTAAACTCCTAGTAGAAAATATCCTTAATAAGCTTTCTAATGTCCCTTTCCGCATAGATAAAGTTGGACTATTTATCTCTATTTTAATCCGCGTAGGAGCTAAGGCAGAATCTTAGCGTTATTAGTCTCTCATTCTATAGTTTATAGATATTTTCAACTACCGTAACCTGTTCCTTATATTGGACAATTAGCGGCGGGACCTTATTAAATATATTAATAACATAATTTTCAACAAGCAGCTAGAGGCCTAAGCTAAGGCCGCTAATACGCTTACTAGTATAATTAGGGCTTCACCTATAGCGTTTAGCATTAAGTGTCGGCGGCAATTATATATGGCGATATTAAAAAAGAACTATTAGCAATAATGGCAATTTTGCGAACTTTTGACGTTATAAGTAGAGTGGACTTGCCAAATTCATAGCGTAGTACTCAGCCTTAGTGCTTTACTACTAGCATTCCCGTATTAGACAGCCTTGGCATTATAGTAACAGGAAGTATTAGTTACACTTATAGAGACCTTATACTTAGGTTTAAGGCTAGTAGACAACAGCGTAAAGGAAATTTTAGCGGTCTTTAAGAAGAAAAGATAAGATACGTAGCTTACGGACAGAGAAGTAATTCTCCCCCTTTAGATAACTCCAAATAATGCTAAATCGCCTATTAGGGATTCTCTTTAGATTAGCTAGAGGCCCTAGGGTATATAAAACTAATAAGCTATATTACCTAGAACTATTATCCCTTAACTAGCTAGAATAAAAGATAAGGGTAAAAGCTAAGGAAAATCAGAACCGAGTAAGTAAGAAGGCAAGAAATTAGTAGGCAGTATAGTCCTTATAAATTAATTTAATAAAAAATTTTATTATTTCTGTTATGTATCAATATAGTAGATAGCTAGCAGTGGCCTATAATAATTATAATAATAAAAACTAAAAATTAAAACTATTATTTTAAAAACTATTATAGTTAAAAGGCTAAAGTTGGAGCTCTACTAATGTTACGGTACTGGCGGAATAGAGGATCTTATAAAACGTCAAGTTATTTTATAAATTAGACGCTTTATAAAAGATTTATTCCGTGACACGGGATAACGCATAGACCCTCTTGGACCAATTAGAACTGCGCACTAATTTCAACCCTCTACGCACCCCTATTACCTAATAAAATCTTCTATAGAGTGTCTAAGAGCTTATAGGCCTCACTTTAGTGCGAAATAAATGTTTTAAAAATTAAATTTTATGTATTTCTACGAGCGACGTCCTAACCACAAGAGTTATAATATATATATTTAATGTAATGGATTCTTTAGGTAATTGTATCTTTATAAATATATACTATAACCCTATATCTAGAATACTAAGGGGCGAGATACATCGTCGCAAAACGTAAGTGAGATTCTTAACGGAATCTTCACTAAAACTTAACTAACTACTTATATCCAACTTTTTATATAATAGAGCTATAATATTACTATAACGTAGAGGCGATAGAGAAGACAAAGAGCTTTTACCTCGTAGTATTTTAGAGATAATTAGACCTAGAGAAGTACGTAAGTTTTAGCAGTGAGGCAAAATCGTAACAAAACTAGACTAAAACTGACCGACTACCTATATCTAACTTCTCGTAGAATAGAGCTACAATATTGCCATAATATAGAGGCGTTAGAGAAGAAAAAGAGCTTTTAGCTTATAGTATTTTAGAGATAATTAGATATAGAGAAGTATATAAGGTATAGCAGTGAGGTAAAATTACAACTAACAAGTTTTGCGACTAATAAAAATATAACTAATAAAAATGCGACTAACAAAAATATAACCAACTAGCTATAATATTGTCATTTAAAGCAATAGATAGAGAAATTAAAGAGCTCCTACTTTATAGTATTTTTATAATAACTAGACGTTATAAAAGGGTTAAGATATAGCGTTGTAATAGAAGAGTTGTCGCCTAATAAAAAATAATGAGTTTGTATATAAAGGGGGCCTATAAGCTCTTAGACCCTTGGGGAGAAATTTCTCTTAGTATAATCTAATTGGTCTAGGAGTTTATAGGACTAGGGTAAGATCTATAAGCGTAGTACTAGTCCTTCTATATCGTAGCGCAATTTCTCCCTAGGGGTCTGATTTATAAGATAAACGTTAAGCAGCGCTGCTACTCTTCTCCTTTCCTTTTCTCTAGCTTTGGATCCTCGTTTATAGACAATCCAATTATATAGGCTTATGCGACCCTCCTACCGTGCTTATACCTTAATTAACTAAGTCGCTAATAACTAAAGCCCTATATGTTAACTGGAGAACTCTATTTTTTTAAAATAAGGCTTTAAATAGAACCCTAGAACGTGTTACCTGCCTACCACTATCTAATATCGGCTTGCTAAATCTAATAATTATAATAGGGATAATGCAGACGTAAGACGTAGCGGTTGTATTAAGATATAGAGGAGGAAAGCGGTAAACAAGTATGACGCGAAGTAAAACGAGGCGAATACTCTAATGGCCTGTAGACACCGAGTTTCCCATTTTAACGCCACCCTAAGGCATGGGAAGGACGCCTTGTTCCCCTTATAACGCGTTAGCTTACCCTTCCCCTATAGAACTTACATTGCTGGATCTATTAGAGGGACCGCAAATATTATATTCGTTTCTTTAACCAAATTCTTTTAGGTGTCTGTTATAGATAAAGCCCTATCTTTGTAACTAGGCCACGCGGCTAACCCGCTTAATATTAAGGGATTAGTTAAAACGTTGCCCGAATACCCTCTTATATTAGGGCGCCTATTTCCTTAACGCTATATCTTTAATTTATGCTTACTAGGCTGTAAGCTAAGCCTTACTTTAGATACCGTCGGTAAATATCTCTAACGTAATGCCTATTAATTGGCTTTGATAAAAGAGTATATAAGACCTTATACAATTATAGTGTGTTAGTAGACTTAATCCAAATAAAGAGTAAATAGAGTGGTGATATAGGAATATATTAATTATATTAGTAGGGCAGCACGCTAGTTACGATATAGAAGTAAGGATCGGATAGCTTGCAAAACGAAAGGGCTCCTATAGATAGGTGCGTTATTAGTAAGGGAATTTCCGGTCAACCTACTTGGTTAACTAATTAGTTAAAGCTGAAAGTATATACATTATATGGCCAGACACCAAATAGGACGTGCTAATGCTTTAATATTGCATGCGCCTAAAAATAGTATTATAGATGAATCTAGAGCTAACTTAAAAACGGGTATACGGAAGGCATTTTAGTTACTATAATTTGGCCCCCAAAGCAGCGGCTATAGGGCTCTAGGCATTATCGCCTTTTAAAAGGTAATTCTCTATAAGCTAAAATGCCGTAGCCTTAACTTAGCCTCCTCTACTGCCTAGATACGGGAAGTATAGCTCCTTATAATAAGGAATTATTATAGTATAAGCATAACCCGTAATTAGCAAGCTATTATTAACATTATTAACCGTATTTAGTAGAAGATTTTTGCCCTAGCTACCCTTGTTTTACGGAACTGCTTTATAAAGAACCTAGCTTATCCATTTTTCGCCGATTCTTAGGAGCTCGCCTACAACTACTTCTGCTTAAGTAGGACGAAATATATAGAATTGAGGAGGAGCTATATAAAATTAATAAGGAGGAACCATATTAAATTTTCTTAGAATGCGTCCGAGAGGACCAAAATCCTTAGCGCCGTAAGAAGTTGGAAGAGTTAACAATAGCAATTTCTGTATATAGTAAGTAAAAGGAAGAAGTTGGGAGTATTTTATAATTATGTTCACTAGATTACTATAAATACCCTAACCGAAAACTTCTCTAATACGTGTTCCCGCTAACAAGCGGCGGTAAGGAATATAAATAATCTAAAAACCTAGCTTAAAGGGATAAAAATAATTGGGTGTCTAGAGACTTTATACCTAGATAAACGAGATAATCTTATAAATCTCGCCGTATGTAAAGACGGGGCCACTAAACGTATATTGTGGTTATTTAAGGATCTAAAGGTCTGGTGCTATACTAACGTATAAATAGTAAGTATATTATACTGCCTAATAGTCTATAGCCGGGTATCTGCCTTGCTTATAGGTATTGCCAGCGTCTCTAAAATACCGCGAAATGTAAAAAGCGGTTTTAAAGATCTAGTGATTATATATTCTTCTCAGACCTAGGGCTAAAACCGGTGTGCTATGCCTTGATTATTTATCTCGTTATCATTATACTGCTAGCGCCGTTTGGCGTGCTAATTAGTTTGGCTACTATGTTTAGCAAGGTCGCGATAATTATTATCTCATTAATAATACTTGTGTTTGTAATCTCTTTTTCGGAAGCCTTAATATGGTAAAGTATTCCCTTTGGCCTAGTGTAAGTTACTAAGCTATATCTCTTATGTATATTACGCTAACGTCTATAGATATGCGCTTCTCCTTAGGTATTTTACTTCTTTAGACCGCCTTATATGGTAGTAGCCTAACCTATAGTTCGCCACACCTTCTTTCTCTTCCTCGCTTACTTTAGCAAATTCAAACCGTAGAATTAATTAGCGGATATACATATATCTACAAGCGGATAAAAAGTTAATTCTATAGTAACTGTAGTTGGCGCTAGAATTAATAACTGTCTTAAGTATAGCGTTATGGCGCGGTTACTAAGTCAACTAAATAAGCCAAAACTCCTAAATCTTAACTATCCGCCCCACGGACTCTTCGGCTCCGCCTTAGAGTCCTATATAGCTTAATAGGCCACGTAGCTTAACGGGCCAGCTTAGCCAAAATCTAATACACTACTTTTTATTAGCAATCTATATACTATAATCATATCTAATAAATACAAAACTAAAGAGAAGCGTATTTAAGATGCAATTACGCACAAAAATCGACATCCTAGGTTATCACTTAAGACGTACGCCAATGAATTCGACGCGCTATATAAATGTGTTGTGGCGCGTTATAAGGGCGTGCAAAGTAAGATATAGAGGCCAGGAAGCAATAAGAAGCTTAATTCTATATAGGAGCAGATGCTTCTGGCATATATTAAGTGCATAGATTATATAGGAACTTATACCTTAATCTATTAGGTCCACGCTGCCGCTAAGCGCATCCTTTACGCCTAACCTAGCACCAAGCCCGCCTCTCTTAGACGCGACTAGACTAAGAACTTTATTAAATAATATAAAGAAACACTTTATAAGGTTAGACAGAAGCCTATAGAGGTAAAACGAGCTGCTTTAAACGATTTAAATAAGATAGTGGAGTGGTATACGTTATATAAGGACATTAAGGCAAAATACGGCATACTCCCATGCGACGAATACAACTTTGACGAGTCTAGGTTTCGTATTAGAATAGGTAGCGCACAGTGGATTATAACGCGAGTTTTAGATAATAAAAGATTGCACTCTATAAGTAAGACAAACCGCGATTTTACTTTAGTATTGGAGGCTATATTTAGTGATAGTGTTGCGCTTGACCCAGCGGTTATTATTAAAGGTGCCTAAATTATGCACTAACAATAAGAGGCTACTTAAACGACGATCTCGCGTTTAAATGGATTTAGCACTTTAATAAGTAGAGCGCGCGTCGACAAATAGGCGCGCATTAATTGCTATTACTTAA
>Ga0307515_10003534_pt1 | contig 32858 bp, 13 predicted proteins | sample 17_EM_MG_FD_194513 | JGI IMG/M metagenome (GOLD analysis project Ga0307515, IMG submission 194513) | Populus trichocarpa ectomycorrhiza microbial communities from riparian zone in the Pacific Northwest, United States - 17_EM | ecosystem: Host-associated > Plants > Roots > Unclassified | place... | reverse complement strand
TAAATATAAAACCATAAAAAACACTACTAAAAGTCTCTTTCTTTAGTTTTAAGATACTTATTAAAATATTTAAGAGATTTACTTAACTAAGGCTATTAGGGTACCCTAGAAACCTATATAGCAATAAAGTATAAAAAGAAAAGATTAGATAATTACGGTAAGTTATTATAATATATATATAACTATAATATAACTATAATATAATACTAATATATCTAGGTTATAACTACGCCTAAAGGCCTAGAAAATGGGTACTAGCCCTATATAATGTGGAGTTTAATTATATATAGCTAGATAATATTAAGGATTACCCTTATATTATTTTAACTTCTTATAGCAAATATACATATCCTCTGGCGCCTCCATTAAAGGTTCCAATATAGCTTATTAAAAAACTTTAATAATAAATCCAGCAATAGTTAGGGCTAGGGCTTACTCTAAGTATATTATATCTAAGCTATATTAATGCTCTATTCTTACTCTATTAGGCTCTTTTATATATAGCCCTTTAATAAAAGAGTTTTATAAAAAATATAATGTTACTAGCCTTCTAAGCCTTTATTAAAGCCTAGCAAATCTTAATAAGATTTAATATATAATTAAAAAGTAATGGCTTTTATTATTTCTATAAGGTTAAGATATATAAGGGGTAATATTTAAAAAGTATTTATATTATAAAACTGGTCCTAAATATATATAAGATATATTCTATAAAAATAGTAAGCTAATAATTTGTAACGGAATCCCCTAAGAGGTACATATTTAATAAAACGGTAGGAGGTTTTATCTATATCCTATCTATGTTCCAGAAGACACAGTTAGACAAGTTAGGGGTAAAAGGTTTTACTAGCGTCTTAGAAAGAACATATAGGAAGCTAGTTCCCCTCTAGAAAAAAACTAGCGATTAGTCTCTAAATAGAAGTGGTTAAAAGTATTTATCCTTTAATACATAAAACTTATTCTACCTTTAACTTACCTTCTACTTACCTTTAACTTACCCTCTACTTACTAGTAACACTATTAATTAAATAATTATACATTCCGGTTAAACTGGCCTCTTATAATTCTAATCGCTTATAATCCGTTAGGGACGTATGGCTATTAATTAATAATAACGGATTATACTCCTTTACCCTATAAAGCAACGCCCTTACCATAAAAGGCTTAGAGAGTCTCCCTAGAGGAGCGCATTCCCTTTACTTATAAAAGAGTAGACTAGGAAGCCATAGCTAGCCTATCTAACTTTACGGGATCCTTAGAAACAATTACCACTAGGGAGTTATTAGAGCGGTCGCTATACAAAACCCTATAAAAAACAAAGGAGTTAGAGATATAATTAAGATAAATATATTAAGACTACTAAGAACAATTATAAGGGTAATTAAGGGAAGTATAGACACCCTAGACACAAAGCGGGCTTAAAGGGGTAACGCTATACTATACTATAACGTTAGAAAAACCTAAATTCCGTATAAAGGAACCTAATAAGTACTATAGTAATAGTCTCCGGAACTATAATCGTTTTATTCGTTAATATAAAACTAAGTTTTAGCTAAATCCAAAACGTTACTCCAATAAGTATAATTAGACACTAATTACTTCTACCTTTCTACATAGCACTATTAAGAGTTTATAGACATACTACGAGAAGAAACTTACTACACCCCTTAAATTTAGTAAACTTAGGACCTAGTTAGTTAATTAGGTCTAAAACCCTACTAATTAAGGGATGGACTATAACTAACGATACCATAACGCCAAATAGCAGGATAGTTAGACTATAGTCTAGTTTATAAACTACTTAAAAGAACTAGAAGATAATATACCCTACTTAGATCTATAGGATGACGCTATATAACTTCACCAGCTACTCGCTAAACTATAACCTAAGATTTAATAGGCCATATAAGAGAAGGGCGAAATTCCTACCTCTTAAGAAAAGCTTATCTCTAAAGCTACTTAGATTAAGAATGCTAAAAAAGACTATCTAGGCAAGTAAAAGAAACGAGACGCTAACGATAAAGAGCGTAAGAATAGACCTAGCTTTAATAATAAGGGCAAATTCCGACCTAACCGCTCTATAGAAAGATAACATAAGCAGGCCTTATAGCCCTAGAGTAATACTAGTTAACCCTAAAATAATAATAGGCAGAGACCTAATTTATAAAAGGGGAACTAGGAGACACGTACCTATTATAACTGCGGCAAGAAGGGCTATATAAGCCGCTTCTGCCAATAAAAGAAGTAAAAGTCAGCCTAATTAGGAAAAGAGACAGCCTAGTAGATCTTTACTCCCTTATACTAAGCCAGTAAGAGAAGGAGGGAGTAAACTACCGTATGGTTATTCCTATCTCCATTTAAGTTAATAATAAATAGGTAACGTGAGACTACCTTATAGACAGCGGCGCGAGTATAGGGTTTATTTCTTAATTACTAGTAAAAGAATTAGATTTGGACCTTAGTGGCTTATAGGTGCGCACTATTTAAAGTATTAGAGGCTACTAAATTCCGTGCTATAGGGAATAGACATTTCCTATTGCCAGCTAGGACCGTAACGGTCTATAAAATACATAGGAGATACGCTTCTGCGCCGCAGAAATTAAGGGGTATAACCTTATTTTGGGATACCTATAGCTTTACTAAGTTAACCTAAACATTAATTGGCCTTTAGCCTTATATCAACACTAGAAGTCTTAATCGCGTATTATAGTTAAGAATTAAGAGACTTTCCTAAGCTATGTATAAGAAGAAGGGTGGGTATATGCCATATATGCCACTCTTAACCCCAAGAATAAAGACATAGGGTATTTATTTTCGGATATCCGGCTATATATAGTTAAGGAACTAGAGATTCTATAGGAATATATAGACCTAGAAGAGGTTTCTAATAAAGAGGCCACACAAACCTTACCTAACCCTATATTAGTTAAGCATAAGATAGATATAGGGGATAAGCAACCTCCTTTCGGACCACTATATAACTTATTAAAAAACGAGCTAGCTGTATTACGTTAGTATATAGTAAACAATCTTTAAAAAGGATAGATTCGGCCCTCTATAAGCCCGGTAGGGGCACCGATTATATTTATACTAAAGAAGGACAGGACCCTTCGCCTCTATATTGACTATTAAGCGCTTAACAGGATTACTATAAAGAATTGCTACCTGCTACCCTTAATAGGGGAGCTTATTAACAGGCTATTAGGCGTAAAGATATTTATAAAACTAGATTTAAAAGATATATACTATTAAATCCGGATTAAGGCCGGCAATAAGTAAAAAACAGCGTTTTAAATATAGTACGGCCACTTTAAGTACCTAGTAATACCATTTAGGCTTACTAACGCACTAGCGATATTTCAGGCCTATATTAATAAGGCATTATCGGGCCTATTAGACACGATATATATAATCTATCTTAATAATATTATAGTCTACTCTAATAACTATAAAGTATATACGTACTACATATAAATAGTACTTAAAAGACTATGGGAATATAAGCTCTATATAAACCTAAAAAAATGCTTATTTTATATTACTAGCATTAATTTTCTAGGCTTTATTATTAGCGTTAATGGAGTATTAATAGAGAAAAGCTGGGTAGACGCTATTATGGAATAGCTATACCCTATAACGTTTAGAGAAGTATAGGTTTTCTTAGGCACGGCAAACTTCTACTAAAGGTTTATTGTTTACTATTTATAAGTAATACTCCTAATTACCAATCTACTAAAAAGATCTAAGAATAGCAAGAAGTTAGGACCCTTTATATTTAGGGAAGCTACTAAGCAAGCAATAGACTAGTTAAAGGATTTATTTATATTAGCGCCTATCCTAATATACTTCTACTAGGAGCTATATATATACCTTAAAACGGATATATCTAGCTTTACCCTAAGGGCAATTATATCTTAACTAAAAGACAAAGAATAGCATCCTATGGCGTTTTGGTTAAGGAAAATAACCCCTATAAAGCAGCGTTATATAACACACGACTAGAAGCTGCTTATAATAATCGCAGTAATAAAGCACTAGCGACATTATTATATAGAAAGCAATTATCCTATTAAAGTCCTTACAGACTATAATAACCTAGAATACTTTATAACTATAAAGGTATTAAGCAGTCAATAAGCGAGATAGGTAGAGGCACTATTATAGTATGACTTTAAAATTACGTACCGCCTAGGAAAGATAAATCCTGCTAATAGGTTATTAAGACGTCCGGATTACAAGATACGGAAAATTTAGGATAGTATAGGGGAAATAATCCCTATATTACAAAATTTGCTTAAAAAAAAGAAGACTCTTTCCCTAGAATTATAGAATTTCGTAGTAGGGTAGAGGTCCTAGCAATACAGCTACAAAGCGACATAATTATAGAGCCGTAGGATATAGTTATAGACTAGGTTATAGACTAAGCAGATATTATAAAGTTAGCGTACCTTAGAATTAGCGAGAATTCTATAGGATATGCTAGAGGTATCACGGCACCTTTAACTCGACGGCGCATTAGCTGCGAGTTTTCGGATTTAAGGGGGATAGGCGAGATGCCTATCCGTAGCATGGTATACTATATAATGGTAGGAGAATCTACTAGCACTAATGGTTTAAAATATCTTATACCACGCCTTAAGTCTGTAATAGCGGCAGGCAAAATAAAAGCGAGCGATCTATATAAAACCTTTTTAGATTTTCTTCTTTAAGCTTAATAAAGGGACGCCTTCGCCTTTAGGGAGAGGTAGAAAGATATAGTGGAGACTAACTTAGCTAGAGTTACTAAGAAGCTATAGTAGCAAGACTAAAAGAGTTTATTACGCTTTAAGGGTGCTATATATATCCTAAAGGACCAAGTAATTTAAGACAAAATTCTAAAGGTCTTCTATAATAACCCTTTTAGGGGTTACTACAGTGCTAATAAAACCCTTAAGGCTATTTAAAGGAAATACTTTTAGGACGGAATGTCTAAAGAGGTTAAGGACTATATATTAAGGTGTAATACATGCCAAAGAATATAGATATCCAGGCATCGCCTATATAGCGAGTTATTAGTGCTTTCTATTCTATAGGGACCTATATTAGAATTAATAATAGATTTTATTATAGGCTTACCCCCTACTAAGATAAGAACTGGAGAGGTTGCTAACGCTATCTTAGTAATCGTTAATAGGTATACAAAGTTTTTAGGATACTTTGCTATTATAATAACAATTATAGTAGCAGAACTGGCAGACCTGTTTTTAGAACAGTAGCTTTTATTTAGTACGCTAAGGGGAATCGTGTCTAATAGAGGTACCGTATTTAATAGTACATTTTAGTCTTTATTCTATCTCTTATTAAAAATACGGTAAAGAATAAGCACTGCCTTTTACCTGCAAATAGACGGGCTAATAAAGCGTCTAAATACGTTATTGGAACACTACCTCCGCTACTATATTAATTATTAATAGAATAATTAGACATTGTAGTTAGCTTTAGCGCAGCATATATATAATATAAGTATTTATAGTAGTATAAAAATGACCCCTTATAAAGCATTGTTTGGGGTAAAAGTAAATAACCCCTAGAACGTTAAGGACATTATTCCTAAAAGAGAGGCACTAGTAGTATCCAAAAGAATTAAGCAAATAAGAATTTATAGAGAGGAACTTAAAAAGCACTTACTAGACGCCCAGGCCGTATAAAAAAGGTACTATAACGAAAAATATATGCCAAAAGAATTTAAGATAGGAGACGAAGTCTTACTATTTATAAAAAATATCCAAATAAAACGCATTAAGAAGAAGCTAGATCACTAGTAGCTCGGACCCTTTAAGATAGTTAAAAAAAACTAAAGGAAACTAAGCCTATAAATTAGAATTACTAAAATCTTATCTAATATATCCTATATTTTATATTTCCTTGCTAGAGCTATACCGGAGAAAAGATAGTGCGGAACCGCCCCTACCTAGCGAAATTAATAGGGAACTAGAATGGAATATAGAAGACATTCTAGACTAAAGATGGCGCTAGAAGAAGCGCGAATTTTTAGTTTATTAGAAAGGATACTTCTAGGCGTATAATAGTTGGGAACCTAAAGAGTACCTTTAGCTAAAATACGATACTGTAATTAAAACCTTCCTAAGAACTAAAGGTAAAGATTTAGAAATAGTTCCGGATATGCTATAGGTAAAGTAATAGGGAAGACCCCATAAATTAAAAATATAGGATTAAGCATAGGTATTAAGAACGGAAACGTTTTGCTATTATAATAGGGATCCTAGAATCCTATAAGGGGAAGCCTATAGGATCTATAGGAGAACTACTAGGGATACTATTTAAAGAAGACACTATTTAAGAATAAGCAGTAGTAATATAAGAAAAGGCCTTAGGGATTTAGAAGGACCCCCTAGGGGTAAAAGGAGATCTAGTCTGGCACCGGAGATATATAGTAGAGTTAATAGTATAAAGAGGAGCAAAAGGACAGCCTATAAAGAATTAGAAATTTTAAGGAATTATAAGGTACCTATAGGAACACTACCCGTTTATTATATATAGGGATTATAATAGTGCACTATATTTATATAGATTGTTACTAAAGCTTAGAATAAAGGCATCCCTAAAGTATAAAGTTAATTCCCAATAATAGGGCATCCTAGAGGCGCCTAAGAGGCACTATATAAAGCTATTCTATAAGAAGAAGGAAAGAGCTAGGTAATAACTTAAATACTAGCAGCAGCAATAGGAGCCTCTTCTTCCATCTTAACGTTATTATTAACGGTATTATTAGCTTCTCTATTCCTAGAAGTATTAGCACTTCCACTAACATTCTTCTTAAAATAATGGGTACTAAAAGGACCAGCACGGGCGGGAGACTGGCGAGGAGAATATTTATCTTAACCTTCGTCACTATCCTTAATATCCCTAGGTTCTAAATCAGCGTCTAAGTAGGGATTAGAGAGACGTTAGCTAAAGGAGTTAGTATAGTTCCTAAGCAAGTTACTAGAGAAACTTACCTAGCTAGAGTAGCCCGTATAAGAGTATAAATGTTATTATTAATAAGGACAAGCTGTTTGCATATACGCTCCTAGATACTATATATCCAAAATTATTATATCTCTATAGTAGTGGAAACCCTTATTAAATTAAAGAGTTTGCGAGCAAGGGAAGATACCTTCTATCCCTGCCTATTACTATTAGGATATTAGCGGAAATCTTAAATAACGCGTTAGAGCCTATAAGTCTTATATATATAAATAGCGGGGATTTAGTATAATTAGCGAAATCTAAAATAGGACGGAATGGGAAATACTAGGACGTAGGTCTTTCTCCTACTACGATAATAGAAGTACTTAGATTTATTTTCGCTAAAGTGAGGCATCTTATAGATATAGGAAGGATCCTACGTAAGAGTATAAACGTAGTAATGATAGCATTTTAGGGAAACTGCTATAGGAGCAACAGACGCTGTCTAGGGCGTTACTAGGAGAGAAATAACACTGCCGCTAGTCTAGGGACGCGTAAAAGGACCACGAGCCATTATAAGAGAATACTCTAAGAAGTTAGCATTATTATAAGAGGATAAGGTAGGGATCCTATTACTTATAAATACGTTAAAAAAAGATAACGAGGTAGTAATGGAAGTACGGCTAAAGATATAAAAGCTAAAAGGCGAGATATAATAAAAACAGCCTATTTAAGAATAAGATGAATAGTGTTATTAATAGAAGGACGAGAAAGAGACGACGACTTATAAATAGAAGGAAATTAAAATAAAAGTTATTATTAAAGCCTATTTAGGTAAATAGGGATAGTAGTTAGTTAACACGTCATATTAAATAACCTCTAGATCTATTTACAACAAATTCCTAAAATTAGAAAGGTAAATCCTACTAAATTTTTATTACTATTATTAAAATCCCATTACAAAAGCACTATAAGGAGCTAGGGTAGGAGAAGAGCAGAGGAATAAAAGATGTTGGTAGGGGGGGTACTTGGGCAGTCTCTTTGAGCTCAGCGACGTGTCACGTGACAGCGCGCGGGCCATCGTGTAGATATCTTCTCGGGGCCTTCGAGCCCCTGAGATCCTTCCTCATAGAGTATCATATGTATCATTCCATCAGCCTGCTCAGTGCCCTGACAAAAGATAAAGTAAAGTTCCGCGCTAGTAAAGAGCCGGCGATAAGTTGCATTATAGAGTACCTTTCTACTAAGGGTTTCCCTAGTGGTTTTAGCCGGAACTCTATAAAAGCTTAGTAGAGGCGAAGTCTTAGAGGACTAAGACCTTAGAAGGGGAGGCAATTATAACAGAATCCCCTAGGAGGTATATATCCAATAAGACGGTAGGAGGTTTCATTTATATCCCATCTATGTTCTAGAAGACATAGTTAAACAGGTTAGGGGCGAAAGGTTTTACTAGCGTCTTAGAAGGAATATATAGGAAGCTAGTTTCCCTCTAGAGAAGAACTAGCGATTAGTCTCTAAATAGAAGTAATTAGAAGCATTTGTCCTTTAATACGTAAAACTTATTCTACCTTTAACTTACCTTCTACTTACCTTTAACTTACCCTCTACTTACCAGTGACACTGTTGATTAGATAATTATACGTTCCGGTTAGACTAGCCTCTTATATAATTATATACTTTTAAAAAGGCCAGGCAGAAATACTATTAATATTAAAAACGTTTAAAATTAATATGTTGTTTAAACAAGTTAGTATAGCTAGGCTAGATAAGGTTGTAATTATTATAAATATCTCTAGAATTAATAAAGGTATTATATAACCCAGTTATATTATAGTTATATCTTTATTCTAATAAGGCTATAGTTATTACACTAATAAGAGTTTTTGTAAACTAAGCCATAGGCCGATTAGTAGAAATATATTAACAACTTTTCTATACTATATTCCGCTTATATAAGAATTGCGGCTATCTAACTTATTAGAGTTATATCCATAAACGTGGATTTTATGCAGCTCTTATAGATATAGATAGGGCGTAAGTAAAAGGTATTTTATAATGCGTATATGTTAAAGATATTACTAAAATATATTAGGGCTTGGCCTTTACCTAGTAGATATTAACCCCTTATAGACCTAGTAGGGCTATATAAAGTCTATAATTATATATTACCAAATCCATATTCTTTACGGTATTTATTAGGTTATTAGAGCTAGAAATATAGGCTAAGATAGTATTAGGCAATATATAGCTTTAATTATAGAGGCTATAAGCCATAAGCAATACTACAAAATTTTAGACACGATTAAAGGTATAGAGATATTATATCCCTAATTAATCCATACTATATCTATATTCTAACATTTACGGTTATAGAAAAGTATAGTAATAACTATAAAATTATAAACTGGTATTAATATAAGCGATATATATATATTACATCTAGAATAAATCTATATTATAGTAAAATGGATAGTAATATATTCTCTATAATTATAAAGAATATAAACGCCGTTAAATGCTCCTATTTTTAAGCGAATAATCTTGGGCGTTAATTAAGCCTTTTAGCTGCTATTTTAATGTTAGTATATCTTATATATCTAGTAGTAGTAATTCTTAATTAACGTCTGATACGGATCCTATCTAGGCCTACGCAGACTACTCCGTTATAGGGGGAAAACTTATAATTTATAGGAAGAAAACCCTGCAGTTTAGGGGAGGAAAAACCCTATGAGCCACCTCAGTAGGATGAAAAACCCCAGTTTGCCATATTCGTCCATAGCGGCGGCCCTGCGGGCCTACGGCTACGTCCTATCCTCCTTAGATATTCGAACTCCTTAGGAACCACTGCTTCCTTCTCTAGCTTATCCCAGCTAGGGTTCACTACGTCCTAGCTAGGCCTTACCGTTCGATTGCTGTACACTTGTGGTTGTATTCTATATTTTAACCACCCCCTGTATACCATCTCTTGTTACCTATTACCATATACGCTATACCTCCCCCCCCCTAAGGCCTATTAAAGGCGTAAGGGGGATTTATCCATAAACTACTATACCAAAAGGCGAGCGGGACGTGTGTGCCTAAGTATCTTTTATGCCTAGGCCCTAGTCACTAGGCCCTCACCAAGGGTCACCACTCCTTAAAAGAAGATAGGAAAACCGTATAGTGTTATCTAGGCTGCTAGGTAGTATTTAATAGTTAATAGTAAGTAACCGCATGCTCCGCGGGCGATTGCCCTAGGGGTTAGAAGGGGCCGTATATTTGCTTGTTGCTCGTTTACAATCACTCGTTTGTCAATATAAGAGGTCGTTAATGCTCTCTACTGGGGGTTAGGGGATGTTATTGAATACCGCATATCTATGTTGGATTGTATAGGTGCCTTAATAGAAGAATAGTGTTGTTATTATTGCTATAAGGGGCACTTAGTGGTTGTTTTCGAGATCTCACCATCCTATATAAAAACTTTTCACTACCACCTACAATACCTATAACCACCACCACTAGGTCGTATCGCACGCTGTGCGACGTCTCTACGTTGGCTCTAAGTCTAAACTTCGAAGACTTAGGTTCGTAGCCGTCACCACGTACAGGTACAGAGTCCGTTTTCGACGGCCTCTTATATATCTATAATATAGTATTATAATAACAATTATAGTGGATAAAGAATTAATGTTTTTAATTTTAATGCGTGGAAGGCGTATTATTAGCATAGGATTTTATATATATCGCGAACTATATCTATCGCTAAAAGAATGGCTCTAGCAGAAAAGCATAAATATATAGATTTATTATGGCTCTAATATAGATATATCGCTAATATAATCTACTATAGTTCTATAAGTTTTAAAAGAGCTAGAAAAATTAAGAAAATAAGCCTATACTAGTAAAGGAAAAGCTAATGTTATATCTATAAGTATTAAAAAGGATAAAGATTTTAATTTTAATAATATTATATTAGATATATTATCTTCCGGAACTAGTATATACCTATAGTCGTAATTACAAAGTTTGCGAGGCGTATAATTAAAATCTCGCTTATAATCTCTTGCCTCTATTTACTCCGGTATATTATATTCTAAATTTTACCAAATTCTATAAAGCTAATATTTTTTAGTTTCCTCTATTACAACATTAAATAATAGTTAGGTTTTGCTCTCTCCTAGGCCTATTTTACTATTAGGTAGGATTATTTAGATATATCCTTAATATATCTAGCTTATAAGCTAACTATATCTAGGATATAAGAGTAGCTTATAGTCCTTACTTTATATAACTATTACTTAATAAGCTTAATTCTTATAACAGTTAACGCTATAGTAATCCTAATTAAATATTTATAAGTAAGAAGCCTAGGTTTTATATATAGAAGCAAAAGCAAAAGCAATTAAACTATAAAATTGGAAGATGGAATTAGAGCTTAAAAAATTAGAACGAGAACTTAGTTAATATAAAATTTTATATTTATAAGTATAAAGGGTAGAGGTTATATTAAGGTAATTACCTAAATAGAGTGATATTATAATATCTAAGAGAAAGCCTAACCCAAATTCTCTACGCTATACCTATACTCTACGCAATATTTTATAGCCTATATATAATGCTTTATAGTGTCCATAATATAACTAGGATATAACTAGCATATATCTAAAATGCATAAACGCCTTAACCTATTTAACCCACATAGCGTAGTCCTCCTTAGCATTAAACAACTCCCCATTATTAAAGTTATCTATAACCTCCGGCAGCGTTATATTAGGTAAAATAAAGTTCTATTTATAATTAGATTATAGATATATTAGTAATATAATTAAAAACTATAAGTATACCTTATTAAACCAGATATATATACCCCAGTTAGATAAGTATACTATTTGCGTTAGATCTAAGATATAACAGAAATATAACTAGTAAACTTACTCTTACCACTAGTCCTACATAAAGAATATTTCTAATTCTTAGGCTTGCTAATAACCTTAAATATCGCAACGCGATTAGGCTATATTAAAGTAAGATTATAGTTATATAGTAATTATAACTGCCTAAACTTATCTTACCCTTAGAGGTTAATAGAATTCTAAAATAGAATATAATGCGTATCTGCTTAACTAGCTCCTCTATATAATCTAGTTAGATCTATAATATAATAAGATTATAAATAATAACATACCTAGATCTGCTAAAGTTACTTTATATTTTCTACGACCTTTAGCTATTAAGGGTGCATTTTTAGCTAGGGGGGCTAAAATATATTAGCAATATATCCTAGATAGAAGAATATTAGTTTAAACTATTATAATATATTCCAGCCTTTCTTACTACTTTACTAATAGGGCATATAACCTATAGTTCCTCCTTTATACGAATAGCTCTATAAAGTGTCTTCTAAGCTACTAAGATAAGTTAGATTTAGGATATAATATAGATATATAAATAAACATACTATCCAAATTATCTAATTTTAGTTCTTTTTAACCTCTAGGCTTTATACTCCTAATTATATAGCCTCTACCTTTCTTTATTTTAAGGTTAGAAGGAGGTTATAACATAGACATATCTAGGATCTTACTAGAAAATGCGACTTAATATGCTTAATCAATCCTCTATAACTATTTACATTTTTTTTTCCCAAGCGCAAATAGTATACTTAGCATTTAGATCCTATTATAGTTAGATCTAGGATATAATAAAGATATATAGCACTTATAACTTATAGTCTTCCTAATAGTATAATTCTATCTATAGAAAATATCCTCTAGTAGAATATAGATGAGGAAATATTCGCTATAGGGCTATATTTAGGTTATATCTTGGATATAAGCTAGATATATATTAGATATTATCTTAATATAAAAGAACGGAATCTACCCTAGGCGCTTATTAAGTCTAAGGTACTATACCTTAGTGTATTAAGCGGGGGCACTAGAAATGCGCCTCTTTATAATATTTAACTAAAGAGTAGTATTATAAGTGCCAGAACCCTTACCCTTACTACTATCCAAGTCTGGATTAAAATATAGCCTAGAAGCTACTGCCCTATTCGCCGGAGTACTATATATAGCTATTATAGTGGCGTCCGGATCTTATATAGAGTCGCTAGGGCTGCTAAGGACTTTGTTAATAATTCATTAAGGTTAAATTATAGATATAACGTGGTTTTGTCTAAAATATAACTTATATCTTTTACGACCTCTATCCTAGTAAAAGTATTTACCTTCCTATTTTATAGAAAATTCTCGGTCTATATCCTAATTAGATCCTTCTTATAACTACTAGAAGTTACTTTACCTTATTACAAAATTACGTATTTAAACTATTAAGTGGTGTCTATTCTATATTAGATTATAGATATAACCTAAATATATACCTGCGCTACTTATATAGGAGTTATTATAGTCGTTCTCTAGAGGCTAAAAGGGATTCGGCGGCAACTAATATAGTTAGGTTAGATTATAATAATAATAGGGATAGAATATTAATAAATACCTCTCCTACTTTAGATTGCTAATTCTCTAGGCTCTATAGCTATATTAGATCCTTAATAAAACCTTAATATAACCTTAACATAACCTCCTAAAACTTACCTTATCTATATCACTACCGAGCTCTTTCAAAATTGTATTAGATAGTAGGAAGTATTTAATTAAAGCTTATAAACGGCTGTAATAACATTATAATTAAAATATAATTAGGTTATCGACTCTAAACGTGATATAATGAGAATTTAATTGTGTACCAAGTAAAGCTGTGTCGGAGTCAAAATATCAACACTAGCCGAGGTTTTAGTGCCTTGGCGGGCACTAACGGAGCTTTCGGCAACACTGGCCGAGCTGTATGCTCTCCGCAATGGCTGGTACCACTTACGGCTATTTACTAACGGTTGCTAGGCCTTTAAATAGCTAGCATCGCACCTTATACGGATTTTAGTGGGGTGCGATGCCAGCTTAAGCGATTAAACAACCTTTCGCAAACGACTGTATCCAGCCTTTCGTTGCACATGTAGGAATTAATGTTACGGAAGAGAGTGCTAGGAAAAACGCCAGCCTAGCAGTCAGGAAGAGCTCGAGCCGCTCGTATGCATTAACTAACCCTACCTAGCCCACCCGACCTTACATCTAAAGCAGCGAAAAGAACGGAAACGCATCGGCGAAAATCAAGGGGGTATATCCATCCATCATCCATCTCTTCCCATATGCAAAGGACATGAAGACACCGTCCAACCAAGCACACCATGTTAAAAAAAAAAAGGAAGCAGCGCTAGAAACGAGGTAGGCCAAAAAAGGCCGAACAAACGCCGACACAAACACGCCCACAAAGAAAAATAGAAAATGCCATGATTACATGCAACCTAAGCGCTCATACATATTACACGTCTTATAGTCCCCTCTAGCACCAGGTTCATCACTTCCGCTCCCGCACAAGCCCCTCCGCCCCCTCCCAAACCCGCACCCCCGTTGCCCCATCCAGCAGCGGAATGCGCTCCAACGATGCCCCCCGCGCCTCGCCATCCAGCCCGGCCAACCCCGCCGCGGCGCCCATGCTCAGCGGCTGCGGACTCAGCCCGCCATCATCGCCCGTCGTGTCGCTGCCCATGCTCTTCCTTTTTTCCGCCACATCGCCCGCCATGAACCCGCCCGGCGTAGTCACACTCCCCGGCGTCACACCGCCCGCGATGTCCGGCGAGCCCTGCCACTTGGCGACATCCGCCCGCAGCGCCTCGAGCTCCTTCTGGAAGCGCTTCCCGAAGACGTCGATGTAGTAGGTCGCGCCGTTGTAGACGCTCCAGATGAAGACGACAACCAGGAAGCCGCCGCTGGCCCACCGGCTCCAGAACCAAAGCGGGCAGGGCGTCATGGTGATGCAGGCGTAGACGTACTGGATGCCCATGAAGGCCGGCTCCTGCAGGTACTCTGGCAGTGAGAGCACGAATTTGCCGAGGATCGTCGGCGCGTACGAGCGTCGGAGCCAGGTGAAGCTGGTCGGGCGTCCCGCAGCGATTTTCTCGCGCCGTCGCACTGTGATCAGTACGTGGTAGGAGAGCTGCCAGAAGGCGTAGGGGATCGTGGCCCAGAGCATCATCTGCGGCAGCGTGTAGTGCTCTGGGGACGAGGGCTCCGAGGTCTTGATGTTGTAGATGGCCGGGAAGCGCGTCGCTTGGAGGTCGAGCGGGAGGAGGTGGACGAGGCAGTGCAGGGTGACGCAGGGCATGATGTGGATGAAGAGACTGGAGCCATGTTAGTGCGGTGTTGGGTATGATGGTAGGGAAAGGAGGAGGGGATAAACTTACCTAGTCACTTTGTCGAGGGAGTGGAAGACGAGCGAGTTCCGCCACATAGCGATTGCGACGGCGTTGTTGCCATAGGCCAGGCAGTACGTGCTGATGAACAGGCGTTTCGAGTTCGGGAAGACCCAGATGCTCAGCACGCAGAGCAGGTTGACGAAGTAGCACAGATCAGCGAGAAAGTAGTGGTAGCCTCTCTTGAGGTACGTGTAAAAGCGGATCGGCATGAAGTAGAGCAGTTGCAGCGTGTACCAGTAATGGAACCACTCTGGATGCGCGCCGACAAGATACCCGGAGATGAATATATTAAGCACGCCGCATATGAAAGATACTTTCTCGCGCCGTGTGATAGTCTTCGAGTCGTTCCACCGCTTGCCCAACCTCTCGACGCCCTCGCGCATCCGCTTCTTGTACTTGTCGAGCTGCTCGTCGGGCGTGGGCAGTCGCCGGCGCCATTCGTCCACCACACGATCTTTCGCGTTCAGTCCGGTCGATTTGAGCCGCTGTTGCTGCCGCCGCACTTTCTCAGTTTGGGCTTGGATCGAAGTCTGAATTTTCTCGAGACGCTGCGACAATGCGAGGTTTTCCACGAAATCGAATACGGTGAGACGCTCAAGTGGCGGAAAGAAGGAGCCATCATCGGATGCATCATCCCTGTAGGCGCTGCTATTCGAGAAAGAGGGATGTCGCGAGAGGCGTGGTGTTGGAGGCGAAGAGGGAAAACCGGGCACCCTGCTCTCGTTCGGCGGAGACCCGTCTCCCATTAAAGCGGAGGAGCCATAGCTTGAGTCGCCTGGTAGAGGCTTATTTGAAAATTCTGAGGTTCCCCCGGGTCCGGGCTGCGAGAGGGATTTTTGAGGTATGGGAATCGGATCTGACATGGCGGGGCCTTCCTCGTCGACTTTATGGAGGTCGGAGGAAGTGCGGCGATGTGAGGGCTTCTGGTAGTAGCGCGGCGGCGAACCTACGGCCATGGTGGCTTGTCAGTGATCTTGTAATCTGCGTTCTTCATTCCTTTTTTTTGCAGACGAGCAGGAAACGAGGAAGGTGGAAAGGGAAACATTGGGGCGTACAGTTCGTCTATCTATGTATTAGGGCTTGAGTGCTCATGACAGGATAAGCAGACAGGGTCCTATGATCGCGGCCGTGTGACTGTGGGGAGCAGCAGGCGGTTGTCTTTGTCGTTGAGGTTTGAATCGAGGACGTGGTTGAAGAGGGTGCGTTGATTGGAGTTTAAGCTCTAGGCGTCATAGTGCAGTGCCAGTAACTTTTCCTCAGGCGGATAGGGGGTTTTTGACACCGAGGCTACAGTGAAACGGTGGCTCTGATTACGCTGCAGCTCTAGGAGGGTTTGTATTGACAGGGCTTGATGGTAACAAATAATGTACAGATGTGTAGAGTGAAGACATTGCAGTATAGTCCTTGAAATGAGTCTTTGTTAACTGGCACAACTGGGTAGTGGCAGGTGTTCTTTACAGGGCCCTGATCAAAACATCTCTGTTCGCTACGGCGGACCGCAGCCAACATCGCGACGCGCTTCGAGAGGCGACGCGAAGGAGAGATGGTTTGTGGCATGAATATCATCAACACCATAGTCATCGCACACCATGATCATTCACGATTAACGTCCTTACGACTAAGACGTCCTTATTATTCGTCCATCTCTGCGCTCTTCAAATAATTCTGTTAACCTTATCCGCTATTCGAACCGCGGCGCAATGGGTAAACTCGTGAGACTAGAGCTCAAGGGCATGTCCTTTACTACAACTCCCAATACACTATATTGACAACTTCTAGACTTCAAGTCCTACCGCGGCCACCACGTCTTGCTGTTCGGTGACTCCTACTTCACTTCCATCATCGGTCCCAATGGCTCTGGCAAGTCCAACTCGTAGGTACCCCACTATCCTAGCATTCACCCAATCTCACAATCGCGTGCAGTATGGATGCCATATCCTTCGTGCTGGGTATCAAATCCTCACATCTGCGCTCCACTCACCTCCGCGATCTCGTCTACCGTGGGCGCGTGCTGCGCACCTCCAAGATAAACGCCGACGGCACGGCGACCGAGCAGGTCGCAAATGGCGACGCCGAGTCCGACGACGAGGGCACCCAGCGCAGCAGCCAGCGCAACGACCCGCAGTCGGCATGGGTCATGGCCGTATACGAGGATGACGCGGGCGAGGAGCAGAAGTGGAAGCGCACCATCACTAGTGCGGGGCAGAGCGAGTACCGCATCAACAACCGTGTTGTCACGGCGAAGCAGTACAACGATGCGCTGGAGGCCGAAGCTATCCTCATCAAGGCACGCAACTTCCTCGTCTTCCAGGGCGATGTCGAGGCTGTTGCCTCACAGTCGCCTAAAGATCTGACGCGGCTGATCGAGCAGATTTCAGGCAGTCTGGAGTACAAGGCCGAGTATGATCAGCTGAAAATTGAATGCGAGAAGGCTATCGATGACCAGACTTTTAAGTTAAACCAGCGCCGTGCCATAAATGCGGAGATTAAACAGTATCAGGAGCAGAAGCAAGAAGCCGAGGAATATGAGCGGAAAGCGGAAGAGCGAGATCAGGCTGTTGTCACGCATGTGCTTTGGAAACTCTTCCATTTCCAGCGCGTCATGCAAGAATCTGGAGAGCAGATTCAGATGCATCAGGAAGAGCTGAAGGAACACAAACGTGGCGTTGAGAAATACTATCAAAGGCTCGAAGATGCTAAGAAGGACCAAGCCAAGGTTGCACGGGATGTGTCGAAAATTGAGAGGAACATTAGGAATAAAGAGAAAGAAATCGAGGAGAAAGAGAACGGCCTTGTCCCTATCGATGAAAAGATCCGCATCTCGAATCGGGATTTACAGAAGTATCAAACGCGAATTGCCGAGATTACGAAAGATCGCGACAACCAAGCTCGTGTCGTGGACCAGCATAAGAAAAATCTTGCTACTGTCAAAAAAGCCCAAAAGAAGTGGGAAGATGAATGGAAGCAGGTTGCCCAGCAGGAAGGTCGGGAGCTCAGTGAGGCAGATCTGCAAGAGTATAACAGACTACGGAGCGAGGTTACCAAGCGAACCTCTGGTGATCAGATCCAAGTCAATGATCTCACCCGTCAAGTCAAGACTGATGAGGAGACTCTCAATAGCCTGAAGAGCAAGGTCGAGTTGTCACAAGCCCAAGTCCAGAAGCTCGAGGATGAGATATCAGAGTTACAGGACCGACGGCAGAACATAACTGGGCAGATCAAGCAGACAGAGCAGGAAATAAATACGAAGAAGAAGGAATACAACCAGCTCACTTCGGAGCGTCTACGCAGTGCGCAACTTCAGACCGAGCTCAATGAACGATTGCAAGACGTCCTAACTAAGTTGCTCGAGGCTGACAACGGCCGGAGGCAAAGCGAGAAGGAAATGCGTGCTCGAGAGATCGTGGCTGCGATGAAGCGCGTCTACTCCAATGCCGTCCGGGGCAGAGTTCACGAGTTGTGCAAACCAAAGCAGAAGAAGTACGAGGCTGCGGTTAGCACCGTACTCGGGCGACATTTCGATGCCATAGTGGTGGACACAGAGAAGACAGCCAAGGACTGCATTCAATTCCTCCGTGAGCAGAGATACGGTCAAGCAACATTCATTCCGCTTGATACTATACAGGTCAAGGGTATCAATTCAAATCTGAAGGGCATGCATAGAGGCATGCGCCTGGCTATCGACACTATCGATTATGACAGCTCGGTCGAGCGAGCTATGTCTTATGCCTGCGGCAACGCAATTGTCTGCGATGATCTTGCAGTCGCGAAATATCTCTGCTATGACAAAGGCATCGAAGCCAAAGCCGTTACACTCGACGGAACCGTCATTCACAAGGGCGGTCTGATGACAGGTGGTCGCGGCCCATCCGACCGAAACACCAAACGCTGGGAAGATACAGAAGTCGAAAACCTTCGCAAAGTCAAAGACAACCTGCTAGAGCGCCTCGCCGAGCTACCCAAAGGCCATCGGCGCGGCACAGAAGAAGAAACCCTGCAAGGAGAGCTCGCGGGGCTGGAGCACCGCCTAAACTTCGCCCAGGACGAAGTGAAAGCTCTAGACCGCAACATCCAAAGCAAGAAGAAAGAGCATGCATTCGCAAGGAATCAATTCCAAGAAACGCAACCGAAATACCAGGAGTTATCACAGCGACTGGAACGGCTGAAGAGCACTCTCAAAACCTTCCAGGACTCGGTGAGCAGAGTCGAGGACGAAGTGTTCGCGGCATTCTGCCAGCGTCTGGGCTACGAAAACATCCGGGACTACGAAGCCCAGCAAGGATCTCTGCAGCAAAACGCCGCCGAGAAGAGACTCGAGTTCACGAAACAGCGCAGCCGGCTCGAGAACCAGCTGAGCTTCGAGACCAACCGGCTGCAAGCCACAAACGACCGCATCAGGGCGCTCGAGGAGCAGTCACAGCGCGACGAAGACCTAATCGTCTCGCTGCGCGCCGAGAAAGACACCATGCAAGACAGCCTGGACGTGCTTTCGGCCGAGCTCGACTCGTTCGAAGCAGCGCTGACCACGCAGCAAGAGAAAGCGACGCAGAAATCCGACGTCGTGGGCGAGCAGCGCCGCGAGCTCGCCAAGCGCAACAAGTCTGTCGAAGGCGTCCTGCGCGCCGTCGCGGCCCTCGAAGCCGAGGTCCAGCGCAACTCTGCCGGCCGCTACGCGCTATTGCGCAAATGCAAGATCGACGAGATCAAGATCCCGCTTGAGCAGGGCTCGAAACCGCTCAGCTCGCTGCCGCTGGACAACATGCTAGGGGAGGACCAGGGCGACATGGACGTGGACGAGGACCCGGATGCGACGCTGCAGGTGGCCGAGGTGCAGGACTATGGCATCGAGGTCGATTTCGACGAGCTGGACGAGGAACTGGAAAATGTGTGCCTGATCTCCACTCCCTTCCGTCCCTTCCTTTCCCCTGGGCTACACCCTGACCCAACTTTACGAGCTAGAAACTAACGCTACCCACAGGATCCATCCCCCCAACGCGAAGCCATGCTCCTCGAAACCATCTCCAACCTCAGCAGTGCCCTAGACAAAATGTCGCCCAACATGCGCGCGATCGAGCGCCTCGAAACCGTGCTGACGCGGCTGAAATCCACCGAAAAAGAATTCGACGCCGCACGCCGGGCAGCCAAACGAGCCAAAGACGCCTTCGAAGACGTGAAAACGCAGCGGCTAACCCTCTTCCAAAAGGCCTTCTCGCACATCGCGGAGCAGATCGGCACGACGTACCGCGAGCTGACGCGCAGCGCGCAGTTCCCGATGGGCGGGCAGGCGTACCTGGACACCGAGGACTCGGCCGAGCCGTTCCTGAGCGGGCTGAAATACCACGCCATGCCGCCGCTCAAGCGGTTCCGCGACATGGAGCACCTCTCTGGCGGCGAGAAGACGATCGCGGCGCTGGCGCTGCTGTTTGCCATCCACTCGTTCCAGCCGAGTCCGTTTTTCGTGCTGGACGAGGTCGACGCCGCGCTGGACAACGTCAATGTGTCTAGGGTGGCTAAGTACGTAAAGGAGCACGCGGGGCCGGGGATGCAGTTTATCGTGATTAGTTTGAAGAGCGGCTTGTTTCAAGAGAGCGAGGGGTTGGTCGGCGTGATGCGCGACCAGAGCAGGATGAGTAGTCGCGTTGTTAGTTTGGATGTGAGTTGCCTACCCAACCATACCCCACTCGACCCCTTTCCCCTCCTTCATTTCGGCGAGACAGAAGGGGGTCTCTTTGCCGTTGTTCGAGACGATGGGTGGTGTTTGGACGAGCCATGTGCTAACGTATGCAGCTGCGAAAATACCAACCGTCGTGAGCGCGTTCGGGTGCTTCTAATCACATTCTCCACCACAGTTTCTCACGAGGGGTCCCCGGCGCGGGTGGGAGAAGATGGCACGGAAACGGGGCGATGGCACTGGGCAGGCTTTTGCATTTTTCTCGTCCGCTGCTAGGGTTGCAAGTCTTGCACGGCACCTACTTGTATTGTAACAGGTAGGATAAAAATAGCTGTTAATGTACGAATAAGAAAAAAAATTTAGAAAAGAAAACTGTGCATGCAGTCCCACCTTGCCGAGAAATCCCATATCTGCTGATTACGTGCTGATCATATGCTGCAAGACCGTTACTGTCGCAGTGCAGCGGAAAGTATGCCGTGTTTTTTCAACCGCATGCGGTGATATGGCAGCCGTCAATATAAGATGCGGCGAACGGCCGTCCACGCGCGTGCAGGCATACGACCGCCGCCGGCGCGGCCCAGAGAACCAGATTTGTCATGCGGGCCTCGCTCACGCTCGCTCGGGATCCGCTGCGCAGGCAGAAAAAACTTCGCCATCAGTTCCTGCTCCTCCGTCCTTTACGTCACGCATGCATGGCTCGCACAGCTTTCTATTTCGAGCCGCGAAAGAGAGCGCCGCGGTGGTGGCGCGTGTTGGGTTGGTGCAAGCCTGTGTAAGGTTGCTGTAAGGCAGTTTGTCACTGCTGGCGACTGAGTTGCCGCTTTGGGATAGCCCGCCAGCCCGCGCGCCAACGCTAGCCAGAAGCAGGCCGTCTGCACATCCAAAGTCATGAGCTTTCTTATGTCTATGTCGAATCTCTATAACGTGTTTTAGATGCTTGCGAAGTGCCACTGCCCCATGCGCTGCCCATGCTAAGCTAGCCTCTCCATGCTGTGTCGAAACTGCTACTAGGAAAAACATAAAAAAACTAGACCAAAAATAGGCGGGCGAGTTAGAGGCGTCACCGTATCCACGTCGCGCGCCCACCCACCCCACGGTACATGGAATATTGTAGGTCAAGAGGAGCAAGATGGTGTTACAGTGAAGGAGAAGGAAAGGTATCCGCTATGCTCGCCGCTCCGTCCCCTAAAAACAAAAGAACAAAGCATTGGCTGGCAGCTGCCTGGCCACACGCTGTCGCTCGCCGCAAGAGTAAATGCTATCGATATCAAATGCATATGCCACAAATCAGAACAACACTGGAGGGAGCAAGAGCCTTCCTTCCGCGCTAACCCGCTCCCCGCATCCGCGGAAGATATTGCTTGGCCCTCAAGCGGGATCGGACCATGGTGGCGGATAAGCTGTGCCCTTTGCCGCGGCAAAGAGCAAAAACAAGAGGAATGACATGTCGGCGGAATACGGACCCGAGGTGGGCGATGGTGGCGAAGGCGAGCATATCTCGGGGTTGAGGATGCATAAGGCCCACTTTCCCAGCTGAGAGCCGCGACATGTAAGCTGGACCGGAGAGGTAGATGTATTGGTGGCTTGCGGGGAGGCGCGGCTCGTAATGGATTGAAAATATCTGCATCTTCGCACCGACGTGACACGAACCAGAGGTCTCTGGTATCTGATCGCGAAAGTGGCGGAGAAACCGGGACGCAGTTCCGTCAGATGCTCTCGCGTCTTAAGACATCGTTTGTAGTTAGCAGAGTGAGCTGACTAGATGTTATGCAACATTCGTGATTTCATATAAAAAGACTTGGCATATCAGACTACAACTCAAGCGAATTCATTCCCCAAGCACAGTATCCACCGCGTCTTTGACCTTGCGGCCCGAGCCAACCAGCGTTTGAGCTGCAGCCTGAATGGAGATGCTCTCATCCTTCATTGTCTGCAATGCCGTTTCCAGCGATTGGGTCCGCGAGCGCAGCCTTGCGATTTCGGCGCGGAGGACAGCTATTGTCTCGGCCGAAGACGCTAACGTTGGAGTCATAGGAGCAGTCGTAGTCGAAGCTGCCGGTTGCCTCGCCGATGTAGGATGAAACGGTTCAGTTGCAGCTTGCGTGAGCGGTGCGTCCGGCCTCTCCCCCCCAGTCACCATCGCCTCCTCCAGTAGCTTGATTCTACGCTCCAATTCGACCTTTTCTGCCTCCCAGCGTTTCTTGTCTTCAGCCCCCTGCGCTTGCAGTCGGCTTGCCATCTCCATTATGCGCATGTACTGAGCGCCATTAGCGGAGAGTTGGCGGCGTGCTTCATCGCGACTTTTTTGGAGTTCCTCAACTTGCGATTCGAGCGCGGCGATTTGCGCTTGCAGCTTCTCCTTTTCGTCCGTTAGTGTGTTGATCTCGACATCACTGACTTCAAACTTCTTCTCTAGCGTTGCGCACTTGGTCCGCTGCCGCTCGAGCTTCTGAAGAAGACTGTCGTATTCACGCTGCAACGTTTGAAATGCTAGCGTCTTGATGCTGACCTGATGTTGAAGATCCTGGAAATGGACTGCTTGAGCAGAAGTTTGCACAGAAGAAGAAGGCGGGGAGATTGGTGGTAGGTTAGGTCCAGTAGGGAAATTCATTGATGATGGTGATGGGAGCATCCCACTGCGTAATGTTTGTGAGGCCTGCAGTGGAGACTGAGGGGGGATAAAGATTGAGCCTGATGATGCTGTACGATGCGGTGAGTGTGACATAGATGGGAGGTCGCTGCTATAAAGACTTCTCCGATTATCCTCGGGAATTCCAGCAGGATGTGGGAACCTCGGGAGTTCGTACAGTGAGCCGGGTGGCGGCCTAGTCGAGGGTGAATGTTCTTCGCGATCAATATTCTCTTGTCTTCGTTTCATGGTTTCGTAAAGGCCTACAGCCGAAGTCGGTTCGCTTTGATAAAGGCCGTGCTCGGGAGCGCGTGCGACTAATCTTTCGGTATGATCTTGTAATTTGAGATTGGTCCATTGCACAAGATCAAGCGCCCACTGAAGTGATTTCTCAGTGCCCACGCTCTCGACCTCAGGAGTCTGATGTGAAATATTAGTGACCATGATTGACGAATCAGAGCATTTTGAGCCACGCAGTTGGCGTTCTGCAGGAAAATTTACCTCTTTGAGCGATTGAGTGTTACTGTGCAAGATTGATCTAACCCTTGAATCCAATACGATAAGTTCTGAGGCAAGCTTCTGGACTACTGTACGAATCTTGGAACATGTTTGGCCTGAGCAGGTGGGATTACAGCAGATCACTGCCCCTGCTGCATGCGGCGCCGGATCAGCCCCGAATCGAAAGTGTTGCGCATCAGTGACAAGTGGGCGTAGAGATTGATTCGACTCAAGCTCACTCAGATAGGTTATTGATGGTTCTGTAATCAGGATTTAGCCACTGACGATGGTGGACGCATGCTGAAACAGGTAGCCGAACAGAGACACGACTAATCCATGCCAATTATGCGTTGCGGCTCTTCACACCGCACATTTGTCGCTGAACGGCTGAGTCAGGACGATGAAAGGGTAGAATCATACCTTCGCCATCTTGAAGTCGTTGTCTTTTTGGTTGAAAGACATCGAAGAATCCCACAGGCCCGAAGAATTGGGACGATGCCTGGGATGAGCTTGATGCGCCTACGCCATGCTCTGCTGATGCGGCGCATGAGGGGGTGTATAATGGGGGCAGTCTCCTGTGACCCTGATCCTGGCTGTCACGAGCGTACCAGTCGGCACGTTGCGGCAGCGGGGGAATTAGACTCTCGCGCGGCGCAGAAGTCGACGCTGGGCGAGCAGGTGGGACGTGGGTTGTATTTTCTTCTTCCCAAGGCCTTTTCCTTCCCGAGCCAGGTTCCATGAGTAGCACCAGCCCTTGAGAGACAAATGGAACCTGTCCAGTCCGCCATTCGTCTACCTGAGGCGATTCCGGGCCAAGACTAACGGTTTCGATTTCGGACGAACTCCGAAGCCCGAAGCAAGTCCCCCCGCGGTGCTAAGAGGGATTAGTAATGTTGAAAACAGTCGGGGTGAAGCTGCGATGAAAAGACCTTCAAGAGCTGAGCTGACGGCGGGGATGATTATGTTGGAAAAACGCCGGGGATGGAAGAGTATGAAATAAATTGACAGTATAAAATATATGGTATGACCGAGTAGAGTAACTAGCGGTTTATTGATGCATCCAAGCGCCGTCAGACTAGAGTGGACAGACGCCTGTGCAGAAATAGAAGCGGGACTAAAAAGGAGAGTTGCGCCACTGCCGTCCGCGGTTCCTTCGGCTGTTAGAAGAATGTCAAGGGTCCGAAATGCTGTAGGACAGGAAGCCGTCCCGTTCACCGCTGGCAAACAAGCGGCGGTAGTTCGAAAGACGGGTGCCAGGATGTACAGAAAAACGAAGCTGATGGAGGACGCACAACGCGAAGACGGTGCGAATGCGCCAATGTGCCAAAGTCGTATCAAACGAGCGGTACTACAGCCATGTCGGCCAGTAGGGAGCAGCCATAGGGAAAGGAGTTGAGTAAAAGGGACTGTGGGAAACGGCGGCTGAGTAATCATATCAACGGACAAAAGCTGCTTGGTAATAACATCACGACAGGCGCTAGGATTGGGCTGTGTCGCGTGGAAAGAGCAGTGCTGATGCGCGCAGCTTATGCACTTTCTCGAACGAGCATGGTGGCTTTAGTAACGCGAGAGACATGCTCATATAAAGGCGCATCCTGGTGTTGGTGGACGATGTTCGGCGAGCGGAGCAACACAAGCGTGGAAGCCAATTCCGCTAGATGCGTAACGGTCGCCCTGCCATCCGCGGACCTGTTGCTTTGCGGCGGGCCACCCAAATAACGGCCAGGTAATAGCCGTGCTATGCCCGGCGTGTAAACATAATCGCCATAGGGCCGATACGAATTTAAACTTTTAGCGACTTGCATCCATAATCATGAATAACAGAGCCTATCCCTTCCGCTGGTGAAGTCCTGCGAGAGGTGGACCGTGCGCGAACGTCAAAAGTACGCGGATGACCACCGAAGTGATATCTTCTGCCGTGTTTCACCTGTCCTTCACGAATACCCAACTCACCCAACTCGCGCAATTCAATTCACGCAATCAATGCGGCCCACTCGCTTTCCACCTTGTTAGGGCTGAGACCATCTCTCCGCCGCCATGTGTGCTAACCCAGCCAATCCCAGCCCATCCCAGCTATCCCAGCCCTCTCAGCCCCTCTTAACCCTCTGAACCATCAGCCTTACCACCGCCACGGCAACGGCGCCGAAACAGTCTCGGACACGAGTTCTGACTATAGATACCCAATCTTGACAATTAGTCCTAGATATTCGTGATTACTCCCATTTCCGGATAAGGCCATCTGTGCGTGCGCCAGTACGCCTAGTGCTTACTCATCCCCTGTGTGGTGATTAAAGCACCGACCGAACAAATGAAACGGCTGAATTCTTCATTTCCTCAGCTGAGATCATCATCTTGGCAACACCCAGCGTGCGGCTCAACACGGAGGCCTAACCGCGGTCGAGTCCAAGCGTGAAACCGCGAACACGCGGAATTTTTATATCATCTGCAGGCCTGAATCTCCAGCAACTGCCACCTTGGGAAATCGATCATCATCTCGGCGGTCCTGATGGATTTCCAAATCCCTCACCTATCTTGAACCGCAAGCGAGTACCTGCTCGTATCCTCGGAGGCTTCTTGACGAAATAGGCTTGAGCTTGTTTTACGCAGGCAAAGACACTTGGCTGCATTAGTTTTACACGCAACACATCGCGCAGTGCCAAGATAGTGCTACTCCGGTAATAAAGCCAAAAACCAGCAGAGGTGATCAACACTAGTCTCTCCAGGATTCGCTACCTTCCTGCGTCTCAACAAGATGGGCACTGATGTCTTCTGCCAAAGCTGCAAGGCCCCCCTCAATCCATTCTCTTTCCCGTGACACCACCTCCATCTCGACAGACTGCATCGTCTGCAACTCTTCCAGCATTCCGCGCAGCAGTTGGCGACAGCAGCTCACCATCGCAGCTACACTCGAGCCTGCTGCCGGCTCAGCCAATGTCTCTAGATCCCGCGAGAACACGGTCAGTTTGCGCGTTAGGGCTGCATTTTCGGCTTTCCAGGCATCTCCAAGGCCTTCAGCAGAGTCCAGGTCCCGGCCGCCTTCCTGCAGCCTTCGCTCTCGCTTCTCCCAAACCCGACTGACCCAATTCATCCATTCCTCAAAGTCGTCAGTCAGGCGCATATATCGTCCTCCCGGGTCTACCAACGCAGGAAGCTCGTGGAGAGGCGCTGAGAGCAGTTGAATGTTTTCAGCAAGCCCGAAAGACGTGTCCCCACTATTCCAGTTTTGCAGAGCGCGCAAGTTGGCCTGTTCTCGAATTTGACGCTCGTTGTCTCGCATGATCTGGTACATGCTGGCAACTTCGTCGAATTTCTGGTGAAGCTTCCTCTTCGCACTGAGTTCCCATTGCCTGCTAGTTTGCGCAGACGATTCATGTAGAAGATGCAACTGCAGTAGTTCAGCTTGTAAGCGAATAACATCTGCAGACATAGTGCCACTGGCCGCCGGATCTTGGGCAGGAGGATTTATAAACGTTGATGTTAAGGCCTTGACAGTCTTTTTAGGCGTGAAATGCTGCTGAAGCGTTGAAAATGCCGGTCGCGGACGTCTACCTCCATCGCCCTTGGCGGGCTCTCTACGTCGAACAGTACTAGACGTAGATAGCGCAGGGTCTGTGTCGGTGGTGCCTGTAGATGCCGAGCTATCCGGTCGTTCGGGTTTAGAAGTGGTGCTAGCTGTACGCCTAAGTCCGGCTTTCATGTTTGATATACGCTGTGAGCTCCTGACCCCGCTATTTTCACTGTCCACTGTGGAGACACTACCGTCCCGTGCGTGAGCCGTCGAGGACGGGCCGAGTGAAGATTCTCCGTGCTTCTCCGTGTCAGCTACGAGTTCAGAAATGCCCAAGCTGGGAGGTGACGTGGCATTAGTAGATAAATTCTTCACGTGGGATCGTAAGCCGAATGACCGTGTCGCCTGCCCCGAAGATGTAGGCTTGCGTAAGGACTGCGATCGGCTGATGCCAGACGGCTGCGGCATTGAGGTCTTTCTGGGAGCCTCCGCAGACTCTATCACTTGAGACCTCCGTTTTGTTTCTGTGGTGCTCTCGAACGAACTCTTTTGATACATGGACTGTGGTCGTAATCGAGTAGGCTTCTCCTCTGCAAGCCGTGCACGGTCTACTGTCATGGTAGCTGATCCAGAAGCACTGGGTATCTGAGCGCGACCTCGCGACACCAACCTCGACTCTCCATGTTGTTGTGTTGTCTCCCCAATCCCTCCTCGATATGATATTAAGCGTTCACCAATTGCTTTAGCCTCTCCCCTTTGGGAGAGCTGGCTCTTCCCCTTCACTTCATTGCCCGGGCGCTGCGAGGTGCCTGAAGGTAGAGGTAGTCGGGTCGGCGATTGACGTTTTCGAGAGGGAGAATCAACGTCTTGAGGGGGTTCGCGATGAGGAAGTCGAGTCGATGAGGTCAGCTTCTAGATCACGCATGTTTAGTCACTATTCTAAGTATAGGAGCTGCCAGTGTTTGCAGGTTTATGCACCTCGGGTCTATTTGCAGTCTCTCTGGACTTTTCAGGATTATTTTTGGGTCTAAGGTTAGGCCTCAGGGATGGTAGAGGCATGATGTTCGAAACCGTGGATGTGTTGTTTACTGTTTTTCGCTTTGTGGAGTTAATCGACGTTAGAGACACGTGATCTTGGCGATCGTAGCACATAGTTTCGTCGACCCGTGAAAATGTTCTAGTTGCTCTGCTTGGCGAAGCCGGCGGTGTCGGACAGGTAGGTCGACCTTTTAGCGTGATTAGCTCAACTAATCCCTCTACTATCGCACACCCCAGAATGACAAGCAAACTTCATCTCAATCAGCTTTTCAATAATACCACTCCTTAGCCCACGGTTTATAGTCAAATGCAGTAGATGCTTCTGCTTGAATCAACCTCTTCCAAGAGCTACAAGCATTTGTATCCTCAGAAGCACTGTTGATCTGGAGTATCTGCCTCAGTGATCTTTTTAGACTGGAGTATATTTGAGCTCAAATCCACTCCATTCCAGTCCAAATTACTTGTAGTTTAGCTTATTCCTAAATAGAACTAACGCTTGCCTATCAAGGCTAGCAGTCCACTCCACTCCACTTCACTCTAACTTTAACCCAGTCCAAAAAGATCACTGGTCTACCATACATCAAGACTAGATTTGAATTCTCCGTAGGTTTCAATCCTGTTGCCTACCTTGCTACCTACCCGGTGTATATATAAAGGCCCTAGAGCCACCGTCAATAGACAGACTTCTCATTCCAGATCTGACGGGTACGATAAAATGAGGTTCCAACCCACCAGCGAAGAGCTAAGCTCTGCCATTTTTCATGCCACAAATGCACCATCAGACCTAAATGCCGATCGCTTGCATGTCTCTGGTTCAAACTGGTCGGAAGCCCACCTTACTGCGCTCCGCGTCGTAGTTCTCAATAACGTCGACCATTCAAGACTATACCCATCTGAATATTGGCCGACAGAAAGTAACGAAGGTTATCATACACTAAGGCTGTTATTTGGAGTCATTTCTCACATTGCGTCCAGTATTCGGAGCGCTTGTCGGTGATCTCACTGTGGCCACGGAAGATGACCTCAAAGAATACTTTCGAACAAAGGTCAAAAACCGCTTTCGCGAAAGCAAATTCAAAGCGACATTCGCCCTTCTGGCCGAAGCTATAGCCATCCGCTCGGCTCTAATTCCGGGAACCGAAGTGCTGCACCGAAATCCCAGCTCTTCGAGTGACCTTTCTGCATCTAGTGATGAGAATAAGGTTGAGGAATCGCCTAAGCAGGCGTTGTTGCAATTTTTCAGCACCATACTAGACGTACGTGAGTATTCCAGAATATCAGCGGGTGGGGCGGACTTTGATTTAAACGTGTATGGATCTAAGTGGATTTGATGTAAACAAATGGCTAATGGTCACAGGTATGTCAGCCATCGACGAATGAAAGTTCCTCTGGGAAATATGTCAAAGACCGTGGTCGCCGAGAATGACGGAGGGGTATACCTTACAAGACGAGGTGCTTTCACCAGATCAAGCAGATTCAGAGAAGTTCCACTTCTATCAGTAGAGGTGAGCATTCCATTCAACTGCAAAGAGCAACCCCGTTAACGCGATATCGATTTCCTTCAGGCAAAACGAAAACCTGGCGAAAGACATCGTGGTTCGGGAAACGAGGAGGCATACAATGCGGATATCATCGCGCAAGAGGTTGGGGAACTCTTGGGGCAGGCGATTGAACATGTGAAACAGCTCGGGGCCGAAGCGGACTAGGAAGCGTTCGTGTGCTGTATACACGGAATGCAAGTTACATTGGTAGCTGCACGATTTACCGCTTTATACCTGGCCAGTCTGAGAGCCCAGCATATTCCGCTAACTGAGACCTTGTACGTACGCCGCTCCAAAGCGTATAACTTCAAGACCCAAGAGGGGAGAGAGACAGGGTTAAGACTCTGCATTGGGCTACTTAACTACATACGGAGTGGCCACGCTGAAATCAGCCTCCTACAGAAGGCCTTTGGGCTTTAAAATGAATAAGAAGGTATGGAAGTATCGGTCAATTCACTCTATTAGCCATATATTTATGATAACTTGCATTTACTTACGAGTCTAAAGTTGAAACTGCTGCTGCTGCGTACTACAAAGAACTGCTTAAGGCCTCAACGAAGGCAGAACATGAAGCTACACAAATAGAGGGGACTCAGGAGGATGTAGTGGGCACTTGATTAATGGGTGATTGCTCGAATAGAGCGACGATGAGGAGGCAGTTGGGGGCGTGGATGAGTTCGGCGTGTGTATGGTAGCTTAATAATAGCTTGGCGAGGGGTATACGAGTCTCTCGATAGAATGAATCATCTTCCTCTCAACATGAACTTCTATCAAAATGGTAGCTGAAAGTGTGCCACCTGCTTATTAACCTACTAGGCACTAGAAGACACCCCCGCCTAGCCAAAGGCGGTACGTAGGCGAATCACTAAACTCCTACTACCCCCTCTAGACCTTCTAATATACCTTAGAAGTGTAGTATAAAGGGCAGATATACCATAAAGGTAAATAGGCTAGGCGAAGGCGGAGCGCGTAAGACTAGCTAGAAGGATATACTTAGGCTTTCCCCTTACTAGGGATTTTTCCTATAAATAGAAGGGTAGAAGCCTATATAGACCTAAATATAACGGCGCTATCGCAAGTTACCTGCCAAATTCTACCAGATTCTGCCGACTTATGATTGGCTCGCCCAAAGCTAGCGCCTTAGCGGCTTACCCTATATATTTATTTACATTGGTCCTAGCGACCCCTTTTCCTTCTCCTTAGCTTAGTATCTTCGTAATACAGCATTATATAAGCTTCGGTTTAGAGGCATTTATACAAGCTAGAATATTATACTAAGCTCACCCTATACTGCCTAGGAAGGCTTTAATAATATCCCACCCTAAAAAAAACTTTGTCTATAATAACGCGTTAACGCGCTATACTTAGACACTAAAACAACTCTATACTACCTAGGAAGGCCTTAATAATATCCTACTTTATAAGCTAGATAGGACTAGACCTATACCCCTAGAATTAAAACTAAAGCGTATAATACTAATAAATCCTAAAAAGCTAATAATAGTATCTAAAGTAAGCTTATCTAAGAGAGCTACCTTTACTTAAGAGGAACCTAAGATCTAGTTAGAATTAGAGATTAAAGACAATAATAACGTTATAGACGTACGCGAGTAGATTTATCCCCTTGCGGCTAGCTAGAAAGCTAATCGTCTTAAAGTAAGAAATATATAAGTGCAAGAGTACATATATTAGATCCCGCCGCGCCTATAATAAGTTCGCAAGCACTCTTTGTCTTTTTGGCCGTATAGTAATATAGAGGCGGGATATGTTTATAACGGAACCTTATAGCAAGAACTACGGTGGGCTTATTATTAGGCTAGGTATATAGGTAAAGTAAGTTAAAGTTAACAAAGTAATAATAACTGGTGGAGTGGTTGCCTAATAGATTAACTTTAATTGTATTCTAAGAATCACTATAAGGAAGGAACTATCTAGGTAGGGACTAAGGGTCCTTAAATATATAACCGTACTCCTATAAAATCCTTTTTATACGTAATATACGTGTTATATATAAGGTACGTAAGTTCCTCTTATCCCTTTTGTTTAATACGTAGCATATTATATAACCTTAGTTACTATCCCTTATTATATAGTTCTACTAGCTCTATTCTAGACCGTGCCTAAATTAACTAACTAGCTTCTTCTAACTCTTCCCTAAGTAGTCGTAATATTATACTTAAAGCGTCCATAACACTATCTCCCTCCTTCTTATCTTTGTCCTTAAAGATTTAAAATATCTCTAAGTCGTTTATTAGAGGTATAATATCTATCTAATTAATTTAGTTAATATTATTACTTATTATACCTAAAGTAATTTCTTCTTTACACGCCTAACGTCGTGCTTATACTATCGCTGTAATATTATCTCTTAGTAAGATTATACCGTCTCCGTATTCTCGCTGTTTAAAAGAGGGGTTAGTTTATATTACGTTAGCGAACCTATCTTCGCGATAACCGTCCTCTTATTTAGAGTGCACTAAAGCGAATATTCGTTTATCCTATAATGTTCGCTCTACTTCTAATACTAAATATACGCGACCTATTACTCTTAATAGTCGTCTAGTTCCCTAATTAATTTATCTTAGGGTTTTGTATTTAATCTGCTGCTACGCGGCTAGATAGTAAACTATCTTAAGCCCTTACTAAGTTAGAACGTTCTTGGAATGCGGAATAGAAGGCCCTAAATACTTATATCGCGGTGTCTACTTATCTACTCCGTTTTAAGAAGGTTT